>Ga0187867_10000127_pt1 | contig 66368 bp, 56 predicted proteins | sample June2016WEW_13_1_FD_132976 | JGI IMG/M metagenome (GOLD analysis project Ga0187867, IMG submission 132976) | Peatland microbial communities from SPRUCE experiment site at the Marcell Experimental Forest, Minnesota, USA - June2016WEW_13_10 | ecosystem: Environmental > Terrestrial > Soil >...
GCCCCTTGGCGGACCTCCTCGACTTGAGCTTCCTGGATTTCACGGCGGGCTTCGCCTTGGCTTTCTTCTTTCGGGAGGGCATGTTGAATTTTTTGTTTGTTCGATTCATGGACGCCTTCTCGGCCTGCTCGGGGGGAGCCGGCTCCGTCCGCTGCCCTATCGTTAGCGAGGGCCGTGGCGATGGCAAGATACTGCGGCGGCTCCCGCGCCTGGGCGTCGGTGGACGCAGCAGCCCGGCTTGCCTGTCGCTGGGAGAGGGAGCGGTGGTCTCGGCCCGGCCTCGATCCAGCCGGCTCCTGTCCCTTCGACACAACGGAGGGCCGGCCCAGGCCGCCACTCACGATGCCCCGCATCGGGTTCCTTCAGGGAGCAGAGCGCGTGATTGATCCCGCGCTCTACTCCCTGCTCGTGCTGATGGCGGTCATCACGACACTCATGATGTCGCCCCTCTTCGACTGGATTTACGGCCGAGCCGACCGCCAGCCCTCATGAGGCCGGGTCCTGCGCACCGGGTCGGACATTCCGGTGGGCCGCCCGGCGGCCGGACGCCCACGTCAATCGGGCGTGTGGCGCCGCCCAAGGCGGGGCGGCGCGGCCCAACTTCGCGGGCGCCGATCACCCGCGCCTGATTACGCCGACGATCTCGCAGTTGTAGCGCTGCGAGCGGCTCATGGTGCCCCGGAACCACAGGAGCGCCGTATCACCCGCGTCCCAGATGGCCACCGTCGGACGCAGGTTGTCCACCGGCGAGGCCCATGTGACCGGCGTCCATGTCCATGTCGACCCGCCGTCAGGCGTCACGCCTTTGAAAATCTCGTGGACCCTTAGTGCCGCGCCGTCGCGCGGGTCGATGGTCGAGGACGCGTAGACCTCATTCAGATTGTTGGGATTGAGGGCCGCCAGGCCGGTGTAATCCTCTTCCGCCGGCCACAGGCTCGCGCCGGCCTTGGCCATCTGGTGCACCTGCCAGCCTGAGCCATCGAACCTCGCGTAGAAGAAGCGGTGGTCGCCGAAGTTGGTGTTTTCGGGTCTGTCGTTGGCCCGGCAGGAGAACAACCCAACCGTTCTGCCGGCGCCGTCGACATGCAGGTCCATCGTCCAGGCGTGGGTCATCAATTCGCCGTTCCAGATGCTGCCGGCAGAGAAGACCTTGGTCAGTTCCACCTGCGGCGCGCCGGCGCCGTCAAAGACATTGCCGTGAACAACCGCCCCGTCGGACCGGCGCAGCCTTCCATTTTGTAAGTACCCATGGTAGATGCTGTTGTTGAAGTCGCGGGGATGGTGCTCGGTGGTGATGAAATCGACGCGGTCAACCCCGTTTGAGGCGTATTTCGTGTAGCCGTTGACATAGCCGAGCCTGGGTTCGGTCAGGAGCTTGCCGCCGTACGACCAGTTGTCGCCCTGGTCGGCGGAGACCAGGAAGCAAGGATCGCGGTTGACGGCGCGCGCGAAATCGTAGGCGCGGTTCTCGGCCGAGAGATAGAAAACGTTGGAATAGGTCACGTTATCCGCGCCGTCGGCGGCCGCCAAATGCGGCCCCCAGTCGAAGGTCCGCTCCGGCCGCCAGTCGCCGGCGTCGTGCGGCCTCACGGACACCCGCCAGTACGTGACCTTCTCCGAATTGTGCTTGGAGTACACGGCCAGGTAGCGTCCATCGGGACGGATCAGGAGGGCCGGCGTGTTGTGGTCGTCCTGCGTCAGCAGGTGATGGTGCAGCACGAAACGGGATGTCCTTCCGGATGACAGGTCGTACGAGGCGACATCCACGTCTCCGGCCCGGTTCCTTCCGTCAACACCCTCCTCGGCGGCAACGGAGGCGACCAGGAGCGTGCCGGGGGAGCTGTCCACGATCACGCGCTCGTCCTGATACCAGCACCACGCGCCGTTGTCGTTGAAGACGATCAGTCGACCCGCGCTCCCCCCGGAGGGGCCGGCCGCCTGGCCTCCCACGGCGAGGAGCGCGGCCGCAGCCGCTGCACAAATCGATCGCATTGGGGTCATTCTATCAGAAGGGGCCCTTTTCTGCATATGGCGCACCCGGTCGCCGCCTTGGACGGGCCCCTGCCCCGCCGGCGCTCGGCCCTATCCCAGGGAGGGTCCCCCCGGCGGCGGCGCGGCGGTAGCCCCGAGGCGCAGCTTTGAGTGCCGGTGGCCGTAGAGGCTGTAGACCACCATCCCGATCAGAAACCAGACGATGAGCCGGCGCCATGTCGGCCATGGCAGCGCGGCCATGAGCACCAGTGCCGAGAGGGCCCCGGCCGGCGCCACGAACCAGACGGCCGGCGTCTTGAAGGCGCGCTCGAGGTGCGGCTCGCGGATCCGCAGCACCAGCACGCTGCTGCACACGATGACGAACGCCAGCAGCGTGCCGATCGAGCACAGGCTGCCCGCCTCGCGCACCGGCAGGAGCGCGGCAAAGAACGCCACGCCGACTCCCGTGATGATCGAGGTGATCCAAGGAGTCTTGAACCGCGGATGCACCCGGTTGATGAACGGCGGCAGCAGGCCGTCATTCGACATGCTGAAGAAGACGCGCGACTGCCCCAGCGACATCACCAGGACGACCGAGGACAGCCCGGCGATTGCGCCCAGCTTGATCAGCATCGGCATGAGGCCCACCCCGTGCACGGTCAGCCCCATGCCCGCGTGGTCGGCCACCTTCGCGATCGGATCCGGCACGTCCAGTTCCGTGTACGGCAGCACACCCGTGGCGATGGCCGAGACGACCAGGTAGAGCACCGTGCATATCAGGAGCGAGGCGATAATGCCTATCGGCATGTCGCGCTGAGGGTTGCGCGTTTCCTGAGCCGCCGTGCTTACGGCGTCGAATCCGATGTAGGCGAAGAAAACCACGCCGCCGCCCGCAACGACGCCGCTCCAGCCGAAATGGCCGAACGTGCCCGTGTTTCGCGGGATGAACGGGTGCCAGTTGGCCGGGTTGATCGCGTGCACCGCGCCCGCTATGAACAGCCCGACGACGGCGAGCTTCACGAACACGATGACGTTGTTGAAGGCCGCCGACTCCTTGATCCCCACGACCAGCAGAGTCGTGACGACGAAGACGATGAAGACGGCGGGCGCGTTGAAGACCGCGGGGACGTGCGCTCCGTCCGGCATCGTCACGGTCAGGCCGCGTGCGGCGGACAGTTCCGGCGGCAGGTGGATGCCCACGCTGTTGAGGAAGGACACGACGTAGCCCGACCATCCGATCGCGACCGTGATGGCGCCGAGGGCGTACTCAAGGATGAGATCCCACCCGATGATCCAGGCGAAGATCTCGCCCAGCGTTGCGTACGAGTACGTGTAGGCGCTGCCCGCCACCGGGACCAGGGTGGCGAACTCGCTGTAGCAAAGCGCCGCGAAGAACGACGCCACCCCAGCCATGGCGAACGACAGGACCACGGCCGGCCCGGAGTTCTGCGCGGCAACCGTGCCGGTCAGCACGAAGATGCCGGTGCCCACGATCGCGCCAACGCCCAGCGCCGTCAGGTTGACCGCCCCCAGCGCGCGCTTCAGCCGCTGGTTGTTGCGGGCGTCGGATTGGAGATCGGCAATGGTGTGCCGGCGAAACAGCCATTTCATGTGATGTTGCTGGACGATCAGGATCCGTGTGGGCCGCCCGGGTCGCCATGGATTTCAGGGCTGGCCCCCTGCGCGGCAAGCACTTAATCAGCCGGTGCTTCCCGGCGCGGCCCCGGCGATCGGCACGATTGGGCGGGACATCACCGCGACGTCCACTTCACGGTAGGTCGTTCGTTCCATCGTCGTCCAGCCGCGGTTGGCGTAGAACTGCTCGACGGACGGAGTCCAGAGGTAGAGCCGTCCAAAGCCAAGCATCCGCGCCTCGTGAACAATCCGGTCCACCAAGAGCCCGCCTATCCCGCGCCTGCGGAACTGCGGCGCGACAATCACCCCCGCCAGCCAGGGCGACAGCTCCTTCCGTGTCTGCATGCTCTCCTTCAGCAGCATCGCCGATCCCGCCAGCTCTCCCTCGCGGACCGCGACGAGCACAGTCGGAACCCCCCGATGGCCGCACACGTCTTTGAGCTTTCCGATCCACGTCTCAATCGAGTCGTCCGGCCGGAAGTGCGCCCACTCCCGGCGATGCCAACCGGCCACGGTGGGGATGAACTCAGGACGGTCCGCCAGGTATTCGAGCTGAACTTCCGGTGCATTCATATAGCGGCCGGGCATCGGCGCCACCGAGCTTGGCCAAGGCAACAGGTCAACGGGGTCGAGTCGTAAGCCAGCGGCCGGCCAAAGGGAAGAATTACGTGGCGGGAGCGATTAGACGGGCCCCGGAGCCCTCCAGGGACAAGCCGAAGCCCGCCCGCGGTCCCTGCGCGGGCCCACCCGGGGCCAAGCTCCGTTTGCGGGGACGCGTTGGAAGGACATATCGACAGGCTGCCGGGCAGGGGGAAAAACTTGAGTTCTGGCGCCACGACCGCAATACCATGCGGGCGTCTCCCGATACAGCCTCCACCAGCTAAGGACAAGCGCTCCCGGCGCCCCGAAAGGCGCACGGATCCCTGGCTTCCCTGGCCGATTCCCGGGCAGGCCGGCAGGACCTGATCCGATCACCGCCACAACATGACCTCGCAAAGCCCGATATCCGTCCTCGTTCCGACGAGGAACGAGAGGGCGAACATCGGGCCGTGCCTTGAGTCGTGCCGATTCGCGGATGAAATCGTCGTCGTCGACTCTTCGAGCACCGACGGCACGCAGGACATAGCGCGGGGATTCGGCGCGAAGGTCGTCGACTTCAGGTGGAACGGCCAATTCCCGAAGAAGAAGAACTGGGCGCTCGAGAACGTCCCATGGCGCAACGAGTGGGTCTTCATACTCGACGCCGACGAGCGGATCACCCCGGCGCTTGCCGAGGAGGTTCGTTCGATCGCATTGGCGGGCGGGGCGGGACTCGGCGGGTACTATGTCAATCGCCGGTTCTTCTTTCTGGATGGCTGGCTGAACCACTGCGGGTATTACCCAAGCTGGAATCTCCGCTTCTTCCGGCACGCGGCCGGCCGCTACGAGCAATTCGACGGCGTCAGCTCAACGGATTCGGGCGACAACGAGGTGCATGAGCACGTGGTACTCAACGGCCCCGCGGGGCGCCTTCGGCACGAGATGGAGCACTACGCCTTCCCGACCATCGACATCTGGGTGGAGAAGCATAACCGGTATTCAAACTGGGAGGCGCGCCTGCTCAGCTCAGATTCCGCGATGACTTCGGCGGCGAATTCGGCGATTGAGCCGGCCCTCGCGCGCAAGCGCCGGCTGAGGAGCCGGTCGACCCGCCTGCCCTTCCGGCCGGCGCTCCGCTTCCTCTACCATTACGTCCTTCGCCGGGGTTTTCTAGACGGCTACCGCGGCTATGTCTTCTGCCGCTTGATGGGATTCTATGAGTTCCTGAGCATCGCGAAGGCCAGGGAGCTCCGACTCCGGGGCCGGGACAAAGGCCAGGGCTGACTATCGCCCCCGAGCGGGCGCCCTGGGGAGCGGCGCCCGCCCCGAATCGCTACCCTCTTCGCCCCTATTGGGGAGGCGGGTAGACAATGACCCTGCCGCCCTCCTTGAGGTACAGGCGCAATGGGCGCCCCTGCTTGAACAGCAGCGAGCGGTAGTCCTCGCCCGCCACCGGGGTTATCGACGGGATCGGCCGGCCCGGTCCCACAAGCTGCTCAAAGGTCGTCGTGGTGGTGCCGTTCTCGGCGTAGAAACGACTCGCGGCCGCATCGAGCCTGCGCAGGTTCTCAATGATGGCCTGGTCCGGCGAACCGCCCTCCGGTGCCGCGCCGACGGCGCCGGGCGCCACCGGCGAGGCGTCGCGCCTCTGAAGGGGCGCCGGGCGTGGCATTTGGGTCGCGGATTTCGACCCCGGCTGGGGGTACGAGATCACGCGCCCGTCCGGGAGGTGCACCGTGAGCGGCAGGCCCTGCCTGAAGGTCAGCGAGCGATAGTCCTCGCCGGCAACGGGGGTCACCGACTTGATGAGCTTGTTGGGCCCGACGAGGCTGTCGAAGTCCGTCGAGCTTACGCCGTTCTCAAGGTAGTACTGGTCGGCCGCGGCGGAAAGCATGCGGAGGTTGTTGTAGACCGCCAGGGTCTGCGAGTTGGCCCTCACCTTTTCAAAGGCGGGCACGGCCATGGCGGCCAGCAGCCCCACAGTGACGGGATTGTAGATGGTGAACATCGCAATGTCGGCCTTCAGCGAGCGGTTCCAGCTCGACCGGATCAGGATGCCGTCCGGAAGATTCGTGCGCACCGAGAGCAGGGGCTGGCTGACCACGGGCAGGTTCAGGGCGAAGTTGTCGAACACCCTCCTCACCTGGGGATTGACCTGGGAGTTGATGGCCCCCAGGTCCCTCAAGCGCGAGACGAACCGGGGGCTTATCCACGTCAGGCCGTTGCCCTCCGGCCCGAGGGCCGCAAGCGCGGAGGAGAACGACGGGGTCGTATCGAGCCCGTCCTTGCGCTGGATGCATTCGCGCAGGAATTCCGCCGAGGACGCCGCGTAGAGGGTCTTCCCGTCCACGGCCAGGACGTACCTGAGGCCCTCGATGGGCGGGGTTCCCTTGTACGTGAACAGCCGGCGGGTCCCCTCCTGGGAGGCCTCCAGGTCGGCGGTCCTCGCCGCGAGCGCCCGCTCGACGACAGGTCCGATGCCGTCGACCATCACCAACGCCGAGAATGCCGGGACGTTGACCGGGTTCGCCCCCGACAGGGCCACGTTCCTGACCGGATCGAGCCTGATGATGATCGTCACCCGCCCGTTCAGCCCCTCGATCAGGTCGAGGAGGGAGAACATCGCCTTGGCGCCGACCTTCTTGACCTGCTCCTCGAAGCCGGCCGCGGCTTCCGGGCCGTTGACCTTGGCTATCACGGACTTGACCGTGTCATAGAGCGCGGTGACGTCGAACTCGTGCTCTCCGTAGAAGTCTGTGTCCGGCGGCGCGAGCCTTGCGCCGACGAACCGCCCGGGCTGTCCTCCGAACACGGCGAAGATCCCGTGGCGCCCCTCGGGCGTGTACAGGAACGCGCGGTTGCGGAAGGTGCCTCCCGCCTCGCGCACGGAGCTCAGGCCGATCGCCTTCACGTCGTTCAGGCCGATTTCCGTGAACAGCGCCTTGAAATCCTGCTTCGCAAAGGCCGCCGCCTTCGGCTGGGCCATCGCGATCTGCCTGACGAGCGCCTGCACGTTCCCCGCGAAGGCAAGCGCGTCCCCGTCCACGTCGGCATAGGCGTAGAGCGTGCCGCCGAGCTCGAGGCGGCCGTTCACGGCGTCAAAGTGGCGGCTTCGCTCCCCCTCCGGAACGAGCTGCACCGAGGCGGGCTTCGCGGTGGCCCCTGTCTCGGGCCTCCTTGAGCACGCGGCCAGCAGGAACAGGAGTGACGCGACAACGCACCGGGATGCGGTTGGAGGATTCATCGGAGGTCTCCGATATCGGACTTTCTTGTTTAGGGAAATGACATTCAGAGCACGCCCCCGGGTCGGTTCGACTTCAGGAGGCCGGACGCGTCCGCGCGCGGCGCGCGGGAAGCAGGCACGCGGCGAGTGCCGCCAGCGCCAGCATGCCCGCGACGCGGGCGAGGACAGCGGGATCGTACCGGGGGGTCTCAAGGAGCGGGCTCCGAAGGCGCCGCGCGAGCGCCGCCGCGCCGGTGATTCCGGAGGCGGGCCCGATTCGCGGTGCAAGATCTGCGGCAATTCGCGCAAAAGAGGAGCAGCCTGCAGCCGAGGCGGGGCTATAATCGAGACGGTGCCATGAATCTGGAGCCCATGATGGCCTGTCTTGCCGCCGTGGCCCCGCGCAGCGGATTCGGCAACGGCCCTGCTCGGCGGCTCCTCGCGCTGGCCCGCGTCCGGCCCGGTTCGGCACCCAGCAGGCGATGGGGAATGCGCGCCGGGCAGGGGCACCCGCTGGCGCCGGACACGGGCCACCCCAACCCCGGACCCTAGACGCCGATGCCCGAATCCCTTTCGCTGCGCCTCAATGGCAGGCCCGTCCAGCTCAACGTGGACGGGGATCGGCGCCTCCTCTGGGTGCTTCGGACCGAGCTCGGCCTGACGGGCGCGAAATACGGGTGCGGAGAGGCCCACTGCGGAGCGTGCACCGTGCTGGTGGACGGCGCGCCTGTCCGGTCGTGCCGCCTGCGCGTCAAGGACGTCCAGGACCGGGAGGTGGTCACGATCGAGGGCCTCGAGAAGAACGGGAAGCTCCATCCCCTGCAAAGGGCCTTCATGGAGCACGACGCGCTGCAGTGCGGGTTCTGCACGCCGGGCATGATCATGGCGGCGTTCGGCCTGCTAAGAACCAACCCGAGGCCCTCCGAGGAGCAGATCGCCCGCGGGATGGAGCGCAATCTCTGCCGATGCGGCGCCCATCCCCGGATAGTCCGGGCGATCCTGGCCGCCGCCGCGGAGATGAGGGGGGAATCCTAAATGAGCCCGGACACTGCCCCGCTGCCGACGCGCCGCGAATTCCTCCGGCGGATGGCGGGCGGCATCCTCGTGTTCGTCTCGCTCAGGGACCTGCTCGCGGCCCAGGCCGTCCTGGAGGGGGTGGCCCAGGCCAGGCGGGCCCTCCCCGGGCTGCCCACCGATTTTAACGCCTTTGTCCGGATCGGCGAGGACGGACGCGTGACGGGCTTCACGGGCAAGATCGAGATGGGGCAAGGGCCGATCACCTCGCTTTGCCAGATGCTTGCCGACGAGCTCGAGGTGCCGCTCGACAGCGTCGACATGGTGATGGGCGACACGGAGCTCTGCCCATTTGACATGGGCACGTGGGGGTCGATGACGACCCGCTTTTTCGGTCCCGCCCTCCGGGCCGCGGCGGCGGAGGCGAAGGCCGTCCTCCTGCAGCTCGCCTCCGAGTCCCTCGGCTTGCCGCGGGACCGGCTGGTGGCGAAGGCGGGGGTCGTCTTTGACCGGGAGCAGGAGACGCGCAGGATAACCTACGCCGCCCTTGCCAAGGGCCGCAGGATCGAGCGGCACGTGGACGCCGCCTCGAGGCTCAAGGAATTCCCCGAGTACACCGTTATGGGCAAGTCCGTGCCCCGACGCGACGGCCGCGAGAAGGTGACGGGCGCCGCAAGGTACGCCGCGGACATGCGCCTGCCCGGCATGCTCTACGCGAGGGTCCTGCGGCCCCCCGCCCACGGCGCCACCCTGAGGAGCCTCGACACGACGTCCGCCGAGCAGGTCGCCGGTGTCCGCGTGGTGCGGGACGGGGACCTGGTGGCCGTCCTGCACGAGATCCCGGATGAGGCGGCGGCCGCATTTCTGCGGATTAAGGCGGAGTTCGACCTTCCGAGCACAGGTCTCGACGACCGCAACATCTTTGATCACCTCCTGCGCGTCGCCCCCGACGGGACGATCTCGGCCCAGGGCGGCGACCTGTCCGAGGGCGAGAGGCGCTCCACGCGGAGATTCGAGGTGACCTACCTCAACGGCTACGTGGCCCACGTGCCCATCGAGACCCACGCCGCCCTGGCACAGGTGGAGGGAACGAAGGCGACCGTGTGGGCGTCGACCCAGAATCCGTTCAGCGCGCGCGACCAGGTCGCGCAGGCGATCGGGCTGCCCCCGGAGGCGGTGCGGGTCATCGTGCCCTTCGTGGGCGGGGCCTTCGGCGGCAAGACCGTCAATGGCCAGGCGGTCGAGGCGGCCCGCCTCGCGAAGGCCGCTGGCAGGCCTGTCCAGGTGATGCGCAGCCGCGCTGACGAGTTCTTCCACGATCCGTTCAGGCCCGCCGCCATCACAAAGGTGCGGTCCGGGATCGACGCCGACGGAAGGATGGCCTTCTGGGATTACGACGACTTCTACGGCGGGGGCCGCGGCGCGGAGCAGTTCTACGCCGTCCCCAACCACCGCACGAGCGTCCACGGGTCGGACCTGCGGGGCCCGCCCGGCTCCCACCCCTTCGCGACAGGGGCATGGCGCGCACCGGGCAACAGCGGCAACACCTTCGCCCGCGAGTCGCAGGTCGACACGATGGCGGCGGCGGCCGGGATCGACCCGGTGGAGTTCCGCCTGAGAAACCTGGCGGACCCGCGGATGATCCGCGTGCTCAAGTCGGCGGCGGAGAAGTTCGGCTGGACGCCCGGGCGCCCGCCGAGCAGGCGTGGCTTCGGCGTCGCCTGCGCCGTCGACGCCGGAACCTATGTCGCCGCGATGGCCGAGGTCGAGGTCGGCGCCGGAGAGGGCCCGGTGCGCGTCAGGCGGGTCGTCTGCGCCCAGGACATGGGCATTGTCATCAACCCCGAGGGGGCCCGGATGCAAATGGAGGGTTGCATCATGATGGGCCTGGGTTACGCGCTCAGCGAGGAGGTCCACTTCTCGGACGGCAGGATCCTGGACACAAATTTCGGAACGTACCGGATCCCTACCTTCTCCTGGCTCCCGAGGATCGAGACCGTGCTGGTGGAGAACAACGAGCTGGCCCCGCAGGGCGGCGGCGAGCCGGCGATCACGGTGGTGGGGGCCATGGTCGCCAACGCAATACACGACGCCACAGGAGCCCGCGTGCTCCGCCTTCCGATGTCGCCGGACCGCGTCAGGGCGGCGCTTGCCTGAGCGGCGTCCTTTCCCCTCAGGCCGGGCTACCGACGCCTCGCGGCCCCCTTCGAGGTTCCGCCGGGCTTCCTCGCCACGACGACCGAGTTCATCCCCGGGTCCCGGTGGGCAACCACGGCCCTATCGAATCCCGCCGCCTCAAGGTCCCTGCGCAGCTCGCGGAAGGTGAAGGTGCCGCCGCCCTCGGTCGCCACCAGCATGTTGACGGCGAAGAGGGCGCCCGCAAGCGGGCGGGTGCGCGCTTCGTCCATCACCATGTCGCGGATCGCGATGCGGCCGCCGGGGACGAGGGCGGAGAACACCTTCGCGAAGAGCCCCCGGTTCTGCTCCCGGGAGTTCTGGTGCACGATGGCGCTGACCCAAGCCAGGTCGGCGCCGTCCGGCAGGGGATCCGCGGTGAAATCCCCGGGCACGAGCCTGACGCGCCCGCTCATCCCGGCGGCCGCGACGCGGCTCGCCGCCATCGGGATGACTGCGGGCAGATCGAAGAGGACCGCGGTCGCGGTCGGGCAGGCGCGCAGGAAGGCGAGTGTCCAGGTGCCCGATGCCCCGCCTATGTCGAGCAGCCGGCTGAACCGGAGCGGGCGCACGCGCCGGACGACGGAGTCGGCGACGGGGGCCGAGGTGTTGTCCATGGCCCCGATGAAGGCCTCCCGGTCGCCTTTGGCGCCGCGTACGCTCGGGGTGCGTTCCGCGGGCCGGCCGGCCTTGACCACGCGGGCGAGCTGCGCCCAGTTGCGCATGCAGTTCGCCTGATGCTGCGCCATGGAGAGGCCCGAGTGGCCGCCGCCGTGCGTGAGGACGTCGGCGACGCCCGGGCTGAGGGAGTAGCGCCCTCCCCTCTTCACCAGGAGCCGGACAGCGGCCAGGGCGTCCAGGAGCGCCGAGAGGGCCCGCAGGTCGCAGCCGATCCGCTCCGAAAGCGCCCGGGCGGTCATCGGCCCCTGGCCGAGGGCCGGAAACAGCTCCAGCTCGGCGGCCGCCGCCAGGACCGCGGCGCCCTGGTAGCCGCGGATCAGCGCGTGAATCTCGTCGGGGGTCCAGGTGTGGGTCGCGTCTCGCCGCATCGCGCCAAACCTACCACGGCCCCCACGATTCGTCGACTACGGGATGCCGGGGCCTAGCGCTTGCCGGAGGGCTCATCCGCGCCCCGCTTCAGGAACGGCGTGAACAGGTCGATCGGCACGGGCAGGAAGGTCGTCGTGTTGTGCTCGCTCGAGATCTCGCGCATGGTCTGCAGGAACCTCAGCTGAACCGCGATGGGCTGCGCGCCCATCATCGCGGCGGCTTGCACCAGCTTCTCGGCGGCCTGAAACTCGCCCTCTGCGTTGATGACCTTCGCCCGGCGCTCCCGCTCGCTCTCTGCCTGCTTCGCCATGGTCCGCTTCATGTCCTCCGGCAGCACGACGTCGCGCACCTCCACGGCGGTCACCTTTATTCCCCACGGGTCGGTGTGGCGGTCAACGATCTCCTGGAGCGTCTGGTTGATCTTGTCGCGGCGGGAGAGCAGGTCGTCGAGCTCGGCCTGTCCCAGGACGCTGCGAAGCGTGGTCTGGGCGATCAGCGAGGTGGCTTTGAGGTAGTTCTCGACCTTGATCACGGCAGCCACCGGGTCCACGACCCGGAAGTACACCACCGCGTCGACGGTCACCGGCACGTTGTCGCGGGTCATGATCTCCTGCTTCGGGACGTCGATCGTCACCACGCGCAGGTCCATCCTCACCATGCGGTCGACGATCGGGATCAGAAGCACGATGCCCGGCCCCTTGGCCCTAAGAAGCTTTCCGAGGCGGAAGACCACGGCGCGCTCATATTCGCGAAGTATGCGAACGGCCGACGGCAGCAGCGCCGCGGCCAGTATGGCGGTGGGGATGAGCCATTTGAGCAGGTCCAGCGTTCTTTCCATGGTGTCCATGATGCCTCCTATTTTTTGGGTCTAACCTTCAGAACCAATCCCTCGACGCCGACGATCTCAACGGGCTGGCCCTCGGTGATGGGCTCCTCCGATCTCACGCTCCAGCTCTCGCCCTCGACGAAGACCCGCCCCGCATCGCGGCTGATCCCGGTCTGCGCCGGGACCACCTTGCCTATCATCGTCTCGGGGCCGGCCCTCACGGGCGCCCACTGCGCCCTTAGGCCCGCTCCCACAACAAACAGGAAGAACGCCGCCGTCGTCAGCGTCGCGGGGATGACCGCGGTCAGCGAAAGCTGGAAGCCGCTGCCGGCGCGGTCGAACACGAGCAGCGACCCGAGGAAGAAGGAGACGATCGCCCCGAAGGTCAGGACGCCGTGCGTGGGGGCAAACAGATCGATCACGAACAACCCGATCGACAGGATGACCAGCGCGACTCCGGCGATGTTGATCGGCACGATCGACGCCATGTACAGGAGGAGGATGAGCGCGATGGCGCCTGCGACGCCGGGCAGTATCGCCCCCGGGCTGCTCAGCTCGCCGATGATCCCGTAGACGGCTATCAGCATCAGGACGAACATGACTTCGGGCCTCCAGAGCATCTGGAACAGCCTCTCGCGGGCCAGGAGCGGTATGGCAGTAACCTGGGCGTCCGCCGTCGCGAGCCGCCGCCCGTTCACAAGGCGCCCGTTAAGCTGAGCCAAGAGGTCCGGCAGGTCCCGGGCGATGATGTCGACAACCTTGAGCTCGAGCGCCTTTTCGGAGGTGATGCTGGCGCTCTCGCGCACCGCGGACCTCGCCCAGTCGGCGTTTCGGTTATGCTTGTTCGCCACGGCCTCGATGTAGCTTGCCCCGTAGCTCTCGAGCTTTTTTGCCATCACGTCGTCCGTCTGCGAAGGGACGAGACCTCCCAGCTCCACGGGATGGGCCGCCCCGATGTTGCTGTGAGGGGCCATGGCGGCGACGTCCGCCGCGAGCGTGATGAAGCAGCCCGCGCTCCCGGCGCTGGAGCCCTCAGGCGCCACGAAGACGACCACCGGCACCGGCGACGCGTAGAAGGCCTGTACGATGTCCTTCATGGAGTCGAGGAGCCCGCCTGGGGTGTCCAGGCGGACCACAAGGCACTGCGCCCGGTCCGCGGCCGCCACCTTAATGGAGCGCGACACGTATTCGGCGGCGGCGGGCCCGATGGGGCCGGTGATCTCGATGAGGTCCACGCGCGGCGCCGGCTCGCCCAGGACCGGGCCTGCGATGAAAGCGGCGGCAGCGGCCAGGAGCCACCGCCTTGCGCGGGCCCTGCCTCCAGCGCAAGCCGCCACCGCCGCCCGGAGCCTGGGGCCGACCAGGCCGGAGCCTTCAGCGGCATCTCCATGGAATCCATTCATTTTCTCTGCCCGCGCCGCGGGTGATCCTGGGCCGGACCCATACCCGACGGACGGCACGCCGGGATTACCCTTCATCTGGCGTTCCGGGGCCCGAGGCGGGGTGAACTTTGTCGCACTCACGGCATGCAGCCAGGACTGATCCTTCCACAATCTAGCCTTTTCCCCCGGAATAGCTGCGCATTCCTTGGGTTAAATCGAGCGAATCTTGGCCATGGGGGCCCGCCGGCCGGCGCAGCGCAACAGCGCCTCACCGGAACTCAACGATGCTCGTCCCGAGGATGAACGACGCGACTCCCGAGAATGGATTCACTTCCTTTGGGCAGCCGACGTAGGCCTGATAGTTGTCCTGAATGCCGATGCTGCTGCAGTCGCGGACGTCGACCAGGCCATCCGGGCCCATCGCCGCCTTCTTCACGATCCCCGCATAGGCCCTCTTGACGACGGGCGCGTACTCGTCGCCCCGGATGTATCCCTTGTCGATCGACTTCCTGATGAGATAAATGAACATGCCCGTCCCGGAGGTCTCGTTCCAGTTTCCGGGCTCGCGCGGCTTGTCGACGACCTGACACCACATTCCGGTCTCGGGGTCCTGCACCTCCCTAAGGCCCCTGCAGAGACTCCGGAGAGCTCCCATGAGGAACTCGCGATCGGGATGGTCGCTTGGAAGATAATCGAACACATCCGCGATAAGCACCGCGAACCATCCGAGCCCTTCGCTCCACACCTCCGAGGCCAGGCCGGTCCCCTTGTCGGCCCAGCTCGCCCCCCTCGATTCATCCCATCCGTGAAGCAGCAGGCCGTTCGGCTTGGCGCAGTGCTTGAGCGCCAGCTTCATTTGCCTGGCCACTTCGTCAAAGGCATAGGTCCGGTCGCCGACCACGCTGCCGTACCGGGCGAGAAACATCTGACCCATGAAGATGCCGTCGACCCACATCTGGTGCCTCGCCCACGCCCCGTGCCAGAAGACGCCGTCTGAATCCCTTGGGTAGTGCCGGAAGCCGTCGCGGATCCTCGTGGCCGCGACCCTGTACTTCTCAAGACCCGTCCGCTCGTACATGAAAAGCACCGCGTAGCCGGGCAGAAAGTTGTCCAAAGCTGTCGGATCGAAGCCCGGGATGCTCCCGTTCTCGTCCACCTGCTGGTCCACATACCGCTTGATGTAGTTGAAGTAACGTTCGTCGCCCGTGGCCCGCCACAGCTTCTCCATCGTGAACATCACGTATCCGGCCTGCCAGCTGAAGTGGTTGGCTTGGCCCGCCCAATGGATGGCGTCCGGGTCCGGGAACCGCGTCATGAGGGTGTCGGCCGCGGCGGACGACCACCTGGACTCCCCGGCCGCGCCCGCCGCGGCGCCCACGGCACGTGAAAGGGCGCTGAGGACCAGGATCGCGACCGGGAAGAGGCGGGCTGTGTTCACCTGAGCTGGGCCGAGGCGCGAGAAAGGCGTATCCGGAAGTCCCGCGGGCAACGAGCACGAATGCTCCCCAGGACCGGCCGTTCCAGCCGTCCATCGGCACGACGCGGGAGGCCCGGGCGCACGACTACGACAAGCGCAGATGCAGCGTGGCGCTGCCGCCGGCCGGGAGCACGTAACGCGCTTGGCCCGTGGGCACCGGACCGCCGATGCGGGCCAATTGCGTCGACTCCCCGCTCGGCAGGACGACTTCAGCCTCGCACGTCGGCGGCAATTGAAGCGCGATTTCGCGGTCCCCCATCCTGCCCCGCGCCGTGAATCGGATCGGACCCCGCACCGTGCACGCGACGACGTCCAGGCGCTCCAGGTCGGCCAGCTTCGGACGAATCTCCACGCGGGAGCAACCCGGCGCAAGGGGCCGGAATCCAACCAGGCAGTGATAGGTGACGTACAGCGGCGCCACCCCGCAATGGCTCCATTGATCGCCGGAATCAGGCCTCGCGGTCCAGCCCTCCTGCAGGGTGTTGTTGAGGCGGACCGAGGCCATCGCCGCCCAGCGCACGCGCAAGTCGCGCACGATGGCATCGGCCCGGCCTCCCTTGCCCAGCGCCCAGAGGCGCCAGCCGGCATTGCAGGGGTAGGACAGCCCCATCTCGGGAGGACAATCCGCCAAGGCCTGCAGCGCCGCCTTCTCTTCCCCGCCGGGGCACTGATCGTAGAGCAGGGCCGTCGCGAGCGAACGGTCGCACAGGCGCGGCCTCCCTTCCTCGGCCAGCCACGGCAGGTTGACGACGAAGATGCCGCGCGCCGGGCTCCAGAAGGCGCGTACCGCCGCCGCCTGGATCTCGCGGCCCAGGCCCTCGACGGATTCCGCGAAGCGCAGGTCGCCGAACGCACGGCACAGCGGCCCCAGGGCGTTCTGGAGCATGGCAGCGGCATAGAGGTTGTAGGCGCATTTCTTGTGCCGCTGCTGCTGGTAGGCCTCCTGGTCGATCCAAACGGTGGGAACCCCGTTGTTCTCGACGGGAAGGAGCCCGTCGCGCCCGACCCTGTCGCGCAGGTAGCCCGAGAACCTGAGCAGGCGGGGATACGCCTCCCTCACGGCGCCAAGGTCTCCCGTGTAATTATAGTGATGCCAGCAGTCGAAGTTGAAGCCGACGCCATGGTCCAGAAGCGGACCCCATTCGGTCAGATCAAGCTCCCGCTCCATGATCCTCGCAAGGCGATCGTAGGCGGGCCAGCAGTCGAGGAAGAAGCCGTCCTTGGTGAGGCCCTGCGAATAGGTCCTGACGAAGCGCGCCGGCAGCCGGGTCTCGCCGAACGCAAGGTGGACCGCGTGGAGCTGGTGGCCGCCGTCGCCGCTGTACTGCTGGCGCTCGCGCGCCATGCCGTCGACCAGAGTCTCCTGCGCGCAATTCCTGAGCGTGTTCACAGAGGCGTCGAACAGCCTCTGGAGCGACGGCTCGTCCGTCCGGACCAGCGGCGCGTTCGCCCAGGGGAACATCCGGCGGCGAACCCCGACGTCGCGCACCGCAGCGGGGCCGGCCGCGCCGTGAATATGGAGCTGGAGCCAGCGCAGGCTCTCGAAATCGTAGGTCTCGAAGCGATTGACGCCCGCGCGGCAGGTGAAACGCGTCCATGAATTGAAATGCGTGTTCAGCAGCGGCGGCCCGCCGACCTCGTGGGCCTCGTGGACCAGCAACTCGACGACGGTCCCCTCCGGCGCCTCGATCGTAAAGAACGGCCAGCCAACGACCTGCTCCTCCAGCTCAAACGTGAGCACCGCGCCCCGCTGCCCGCCGAGCAGCAGGTTCCAGCTGTCCCGCGCCGACGACGCCACGCAGGACTGGCGGACCTCCCTGAAGGAGCCGGGAGCGCAGACCTCAAAGTACTCCCGAGGCGGGCGCGCCCACTCGACCCAGAGCGATTCCGAGAGCCCGCGAACGCCGACGATGGACTCCGCCAAGAGCGGTATGCTTCTGGGAAGCAGCTCGCACTCGACCGGGCCCCGCCCCAGGTCGAGCGCGTATTCGGGGTAGCTCGTGCACAGCGCAGGCTTGTTGGGCGACCCGCCAAGTGGCATGGCCGGCACCCAGTCGCCGCCGGGAGCATAGGCGACGGTGGACCAGCCGTAGGGGTACAGCCTTGCATCGAACTCCTCCTGAAGCGCGCGCAGGTACCAGCGCTTGTAGTGCCCGGCCCTCCAGGCCCGGCAAAGCAATGAGCGCCAGCCCTCGTCGGAAGCGACCACCTCCCGCTGTCCGTCGGCATGCTCGAGTTCAAGCCAGAAGAGGAAGCCTGGCTTTCCCAGCGGCCACGTGCCGTCGCCATGGCCATAGAAGAGGACGGTGGCGGCCAGGACGTTCCTTCCTGCCTGAAGGAACGGCGTCAAGTCGAGCGGATCGGCCTCCGGCCAGCGCGGATCGGCCGGGGCCGGGCCCCATTGGACCCGCTGGCCGTTGACCTCGAGCAGGTAGCGGCTGTCCGCCGCGATCCAGCCCGAGGCCTTGCGCAAAGGGGACGCCAGCGACAACTCGCGCCTGAACAGGACGAAGGTGCTCGGCAGCGTGCGCTCCGACGGATACCAGATCCACCGCGCCGGGCTGAGGTCCGGCAGCCTGGGCCGGTCCCCGGGCAACGCCACCGGGGTTTCCGGGGTAGCGGCATGCGCGCCGGAAGCGGCCAGGCTTGCCTCCGCGAGAACGAGGGCGCCCCCGGTCAGCGCCGAGCTCTTGATGAAATCGCGCCGCGTCATCATTGGGGAACGCGGCCTTCTATCACGTAGTGGATCCAGTTGAAAGACCCGCCGCTCCGGGCCCCGCCTCGGGGAGCCGCCCGCGCCGGGCGCCCAGGCGCCCGCGATGCACCCTGGCGGTCAATCACCCCGCGGCCTCGCGGAGCGCCGCCTTCCTGCGGTCATGGTCGTATCTGAAGGCGAAAGGGAAGATGAGCCCGAGCACGAGCGCGTACGCGGCGAAGACGAACCAGATGCCCCGCCAGTCCTTGACTCCGCCCACGGTGAAATAATCGACAACCCTTCCGCTGGCCACCCCGCCGATGAGCGCGCCAAGCCCGTTGGTCATGATCATGAAAAGGCCCTGCGCGCTCGCTCGGATTCGCGGCTCGGCCTCAAGCTCGACGAACAGCGAGCCCGAGATATTGTAGAAATCAAAGGCCATTCCATAGATGATCATCGACAGGACGAGGAGGATCAGGCCCCCGCCGGGATTGCCCACGCCAAACAGGCCGAACCGGAGCACCCACGCGCAGATGCTGATCATCATTATCCTCTTGATCCCGAATCTGCCCAGGAAGAAGGGTATCGTCAGGATGAAGAGCGTCTCCGAGATCTGGGAGACCGACATCAGCAACCCCGGATGAACCACCGCGAACGAGTTGGCGTACGCGCCCTTGAAATCGTGCAGGAAGGCCTCGCCGAACGTGTTGGTTATCTGCAGCGCCGCGCCGATGAATGCGGCAAAGACGAAGAACACGGCCATCTGGCGGTTCCTGAACAGCACGAACGCGTCGAGGCCGAAAGCGGATGCGAATGAGGCGGATTTCTTGGCGCCGGACGGGGGGCATGCGGGCAGGGTGAACGAGTAAACGCCGAGGGCCAGCGACGAGATCGAGGCTATGTACAGCTGCATCGGGCTGACCGACCACCCGATCAGGTCGACCACCCACATGGCGGCGATGAAGCCAACGGTGCCCCAGACGCGGATGGGGGGAAAGTGCTTGACGACGTCGAATCCCGCGGACGAAAGGACCCCGTAGCTCACCGAGTTGTTCAGCGCGATGGTCGGCATGTAGACCATCGAGTTCAGGAGCATCACCCAGTACATCACCGCGGGGTCCCTTATCGTGGACGCAAGGAACAGCAGAAGGGCCCCGGCGATGTGGCAGAGCCCGAGCACGCGCTCCGCGTTGATCCACCGGTCGGCGACGATTCCCAGCAACCCCGGCATGAACAGCGAGGCCAGCCCCATCGTCGAGTAAATGCTCCCGACCTCCCCCCCGGTGAACCTCAGGGTGGCGATCATATAGCCCCCGAGCGAAATGAGCCACGCTCCCCAGACGAAGAACTGCGTGAAGTTTAGTATGATCAGGCGGCTCTTTACGCTCATGGGCTGTTGCTGGGTTTGGTCGCTGGGTCGGGGTAGCCTAATCCGTGCCTACGGCCTCCCGGGCCCGAGCCTAGTCGGCGAGATCCCTCCCATTGGCAGGGCCCGTCACTTCTCGACCTGCCCGTTGCGCCTCTTCTGGGCCTCGGCCAGGATGCCCTGAATCTGGTCGGTGGGCACCTCCTGGTAGTGGCTGAAGTTCTCGGAATGGCGGGCACGGCCGCTCGTGAGCGACCGCAGCACCGTGCTGTAGTGATGGAGCTGCCTGTACGAGACCGTCGCGCGGATCACCTGGAAATGCCCGTCGGAGTCGATCCCCAGGATGTTTCCGCGGCGCGAGGACAGGTCCCCGAGCACCGCGCCAACATAGTCGTCAGGCGTCGTGATGGCGACCGTGTACATCGGCTCGAGCAGGCACGGCGAGGCGCTGGCGAAGGACTCCTTGAACGCGTGGTAGCCGGCGACCTGGAAGGCGATGTCCTTCGAATCCACCGGGTGCATCTTGCCCCCGTAGAAATCGACCTTGACGTCGGTGATCCGGTATCCGGCAAGGACGCCCTCCGCCGCGACCGCGCGAACCCCCTTCTCCACCGAGGGGACGAACACGCGGTCGACGTCGTTGCCCACCAGCGACTCGGTGAAGACCACTCCGCTGTCGCGCTGGCCCGGGGCGATCCGCATCCATACCTCCGCGAACTGGCCGGCGCCGCCGGTCTGCTTCTTGTGGCGATAGCGCGACTCGGCCTTCGCGCGGATCGTCTCGCGGTAGGGCACGCGCGTGTCCTCCAACTCGACGGTGACCCCGAACCTGCGGGCCAGCCTCTCGATGATCACCTGCAGGTGGATCTCGCCCTGGCCGGAGATGATCGTCTGGTGCACCTCGTCGTCCACCCGGTAGCTGAACGTGGGGTCCTCCTGGTGCAGCGTCGCCAGGCCGACCGCGAGCTTGTCCTCGTCGCCCTTGGCGCGCAGGTGGAGGGCGACGTGGATGTTGGGATGGGGGTACTCCACCGTCGGCAGCTCCACGGTGAAGCGCGGGCTGCACAGGGTGTCCCCCGTGCGGGTCTCGCGCAGCTTGACCGTGGCCCCGATGTCTCCCGCGTTGAGCCCGGTCACCGCCACCCGCTCGTGGCCGTTGAGGATGTAGAGCTGGCCGAGGCGCTCGCTTATCTGCCGGGTGCGGTTGAACAGCTCGTCCCCGCCGCGCAGCTTTCCGGAGTACAGGCGGATCAGCGACAGCTCGCCCACGCCGGGCTCGTTCATCGTCTTGAAGACGTAGACGACGGGCTCGGGCTGGGAGAGCGACACGGTGCAGGGGAGCCCGCCCGAGTCGCGGGCGGGCACGTCGGCCCTGTCCTCGGGCGACGAGCCGTACTTCGCGATGAAGTCCATGAGGCGCGCCACGCCGACGTTGCGTTCCGCCGAGACGGCGAAGAGAGGGACGAGCACCTGGTTCTGGACCGCCTTGTGGAGGCCGGCGCGAAGCTCCTCCTCCCCTAGGATGCCCTTGTCGAAGAATCTCTCCATCAGGGCGTCGTCGGACTCGGCGACGTACTCCATCAGCTGGCGGTGGAGCTCGTGGACGCGGTCCGCCAGCTCGCCCTCAGCGGGCTGCTCCGAGTAGTGGCCGTCCCCGCCCGGCTTGTAGGTGACGACCTCGTTGCGCAGGACGTCCAGGACCCGGCTGAAGGCCGGCCCGGCGTCGAGGGGGATCGTCATCGGGAAGACGTTCTTGCCGAAGTGGTCGCGCGCCCGGGCCAGCACGGCGTCGAAGTCTATGTTCGGCTTGTCCAGCGCGTTGACCGCGATGGCCTTGGGCAGTCCGTAATGGCCGGCGTAATCCCACATGGCATCGGTCCCGACCCCGAGGCCGTGCGCCGCGTTGATGACCACGAGCGCTAGGTCGCCGACGCGCAGGGCGCCGATCCCCTCGCTGATGAAGTCCGCGTATCCGGGCGTGTCGATGACGTTGAACTTTCGCCCCAGCCACTCCAGGTGAAGGAGCGAGGCGTGTACCGAGATCTGGTGCTTCTGCTCGCTCGCGTGGTAGTCGGAAGCGGTCGTTCCTGCGGCGATGCTGCCCATGCGGCCGATCCGGCCGCCGCACAGGAGCATCGCCTCGCAGAGCATCGTTTTTCCGGCGGAGGCGTGGCCAACGACGGCAAAATTCCGTATGTCCGAGGCGCGGTAATCAACCTTCATAGTGGGGGTTTGGTGGAGGCTGGGTCAGCCCGGCAGGCAACATCAACGAAAATCATGTGCGAGGCGATACCCGAGTCTGCGAACGGCCCAAATTCAATGCTTGAAAAAGGGCGCCGACGCGGCGACGAACGCGTCGCTTTTCGTTTGATCCGCCAATTTCAAGGTCTAGTCAGGCTTGACCGCCGCTCGGAAAGGCCGGGTCCCAACGGGCCCCAAAGTCCGATGAATCAAGTATGATTCAGCCCGGTGGAGCCACCCCATGATCACGGACGCAGGATTCCTCCCCAACCGCCTGCTAGCGGCCGGCCTCCTTCTCGCCGCCCTTGCGGGATCGCCCCTCCCTTCCGCGGGTGCGGAGGGCCAGGCCAAGCCGATGCCGGAAATCGTCAAGAAGGACGGCCGCTACGCGCTGCTCGTGGACGGCGAACCTTACCTTGTGCTCGGGGCGCAGTGCCACAACTCAAGCGCCTGGCCGGCCATGCTCCCCAAGGTCTGGCCGGCCATCGAATACCTGCATGCCAATACGCTCGAGATCCCGGTCTACTGGGAGCAGTTCGAGCCTGAGCCGGGAAGGTACGACACGTCCATCGTCGACACTATCATCGGGCAGGCGCGTGAGCACAGGGTGCGGCTCGTCCTGCTTTGGTTCGGCACCTGGAAGAATGGCAGCTCGCACTACATCCCGCTGTGGGCGAAGAGGCAGCCCGAGAAGTTCCCGCGCATCACCGGCAGGGACGGCAAATCCGTGGACTCGCCCTCGCCCCACGCGCAGGCGGCCCTCGAGGCCGACCTGAGGGCCTTCGGCGCCCTCATGCGCCACCTCAGGCAGGAGGACGCCGAGCGCACGGTGATCATGGTGCAGGTTGAGAATGAGGCGGGCTCCTGGGGCAGCGTGCGCGACTACTCCGCAGCGGCCGAGAGGCTCTTCGCCGGGCCGGTGCCCGCGGAGCTGCTCAGGGCCCTCGGCGCGACCGCCCCTGCCGGGGCCAACTGGACCGCGGCCTTCGGCGCCAACGCCGACGAGTACTTCCATGCCTGGTCCGTCGCCCGCTACATCGGGCAGGTCGCGGCCGCCGGGAAGGCGGAATACCCGCTGCCGATGTATGCCAACGCCGCGCTGCGCGACCCCTTCGAGCCCGGGCCGGCAAGCACCTACGAGAGCGGCGGCCCGACGGACAACGTCCTTGGCATCTGGAAGGCCGCCGCCCCGGCCCTCGACGTCCTCGCCCCCGACATCTACCAGAACGACAGCTCCCGCTACCGCAGGGTGCTCGAGCTCTATGGCCGGCCCGACAACGCGCTTTTCGTGCCCGAGACGGGCGGCCCAGGAGGCTACGCGCGCCTCTGCTTCGCGGCGCTCGGGCGCGGCGCGATCGGCTGGTCGCCCTTCGGGCTCGACTACACGAGCTATTCCACCGAGCCGCAGGGTGCGCCGCGCATGACTGAGGACGCACTGGCCCCCGTCGCCCTCAACTTCAAGATGCTGGAGCCGATGATGCGCGAGGTGGCCCGCCTCAACTTCGAGGGAAGGCTCCAGGCCGTGGCCGAGGATGAGGGCCGGGCCGTGCAGACGATGGACTTTGGAAACTGGACGGCTGTTGTCAGGTTTGGCGCCGGCGGCCGAAGCAACAACACGAACGGCAACGCCTCGCCCATAGGGCGCGCCCTGGTGGCCAAACTCGCCGAGAATGAGTTCCTGGTCACCGGCGCCTACGGGAAGATAGACTTCACCTCGGTCACCGGCGAAAAGCGCGACTTCCTGCGCGTTGAGGAGGGGGGCTTTGAGAATGGCGCCTTCAAGCCCATGCGCATCTGGAACGGCGACGAGACCGACTACGGGCTCCGCTTCTACTCGGCGCCGCAGGTTGTGCGCGTGCTTCTGGGCACGTACTGACAGGGAAGGGCGCCGGCGGCGCCGCCGAGGCGGGTGCAGGCACCAGGTCCGCTTGTCCGGGCGGCGAGGCCGCGCATCGCGGTCGCCCCGGTCACCTTCTCAGTGCCGGTCGGCGGCGGGGCGCAGGTGGGAATCCATCCACGCCAGGGTCCTCGCCCACATCTCCGGCGTGTAGACATGGCCCAGTCCCGCGTAGACGATGCTCTGGAAGTCGCCCTGCCTGCCGTAGAGGCCGTAGACTGGGCGCACGGCGGACTCGATGGCGTGGATGCCGTCCACCGGCGAGCCCGGGTCATTGTCGCCGGTCTGGAACAGCACGGGTCGCGGCGCGATCAGCGCGATGACGGCCTCGCTGTCGAAGTGGTTCAGGACTCCTGGCACGAAGTAGCCGATGTCGTGCTCGTGGACCGATCCATGCCTTATCAGGTTCTGGTACCGCGTCATGCATGCTATCGCGACGCCGGCCTTCAAGCGCTCGTCGAGCGCCATGAGCCACCAGGTCCGCGTCGCGCCCATGCTCATTCCCGTGACCCCGATCCGGTCGGCGTCCACCTCGGGGCGCGAGGCCAGGTAATCGAGCCCCATCAGGTCGTCGCGCAGCAGCATTCCCCAGAACGTGCGCCCGACCCAGAGGTCAAACTTGCTGTCCGTCTCCTCGGCCCGGTAATCCCTCAGGGACGGCCCATCGGGACTGTGGCCGTTGCGCTCGCCGAAGTTGCAGGCGTCGACCGCGAGCACGACGTAGCCCCGCCTCGCGAGGGCGGGACCGGGCGGCTCGGGAGTGTGCTTGTCCTGGAACAGCTCCTCCTTGCCCAGGTCGTACTCGCCGGCGTGCCAGTGGCAATAGAGGATGGCGGGCAGCTTCCCGGCGGGCTTCCTCGGCAGGAGCAGGTAGCCCGGCACGGTGTCGCCCGCCCCGTTGTCGAAGCGGAACTTCTCGACGACGTAGTCGCCGCGGTCGTCGCGCGAGAGCGTCTCCACCCTGGGCGCCGCCGGACGCGGCGGCAACCGGCCCAGCATGCTCCAAAGCTCAGACCGCACCTCCACCCGCCTGGCCTCCCACTCCCCGACTGTCGAGGGGGCAGCGAATGGCGGCGCAATGTCGGCCGCGGCGAGCCATCGCTCGGCGGCTGTCTGATTGGTCTGGGCCATCAACGCGGGCGCGCAGATCGCCGCGATGCACAGGACGCGGGTCGTCTTCATAAAGCGGTGGTGTTCGCGAAGCTTGCGTCCCGGCCGGGGTCGGTCACCCGATATCCATCGCTTCGCAGCACTTGCGGAAATGGTAGCCGTAGATCGAGAGCGTGATGGCCAGCTGGATCGCCGCCGGGCGGTGAAAAAGCGTCCAGAGCACGAGCCGCCAGTAGTGGAGGCGCTCGCGGCCGACGACGCCCAGCCTCACGCTAGACAGGCCGAGCGCCACAACGTGACGCCAGCTAAGCGGCGCCGTTATCTTTGGCCGCTTGTACTCGCGCAGGAACGTGCGCACCCGCTGATAATAGGGGCCGGGCGAGTAGATGCGCCGCAGGATGTCCTTGTAGCCGTCGGCAAGAAGCTTGGCCGGCATCCGCGGGGAGAAGTTCATCGAGCCGTCTACGTTGTTGCCCGACGAATCGCCCGTGAGACGGCCTTCGCCCTTGAGGCGGGCGTGGAGCTTCGTGCCCGGCAGCGCGTTCAGCAGGCCGACCATCGCGGTGACGATGCCGCTCTTCTGAATGAAGTCCACCTGGCGCTGGAAGATGCTGGGGGCGTCGCTGTCGAACCCGACGATGAACCCTCCCTGCACCTGCAGGCCCGCGCGCTGCATCCGTTTCACGTCCGCGACGAGGTCGCGGCCCTGGTTCTGGCGCTTGTTGCACTCGGCCAGGGCGGCCGCGTCAGGGGTTTCAATCCCGACGAAGACCGTGTCGAAGCCGGATGCGGACATCAGCCGCATGAGCGCCTCGTCGTCGGCCAGGTTTATCGACGCCTCGGTGTAGAACGGGACGTTGCGCCGCCCCCTCCGCTGCCACTCGACCAGCGCCGGCAGCAGCTCGGTCTTCAGGGCATGCTTGTTGCCGATGAGGTTGTCGTCGACGAAGAACACCGGCCCCCGCCAGCCGCACTTGAGCAATGCGTCGAGCTCCGCGATGACCTGCGCCGCGGTCTTGGTGCGGGGCCGGTGGCCGAACTTCGCCGTCACGTCGCAGAACTCGCAGTCGAACGGGCAGCCGCGGGAGAACTGCACGCTCATCGACCCGTAGCGGCGGAGGCGCGCCAGATCCCAGCGCGGCACGGGGCTCCGCCGGATGTCGGCGAACTCCGACGTCTCGTAGAGCCGGCGGGCGCGCCCGCGCTCGAAGTCGTCCAGGAACTCGGGCAGCGTCAGCTCAGCCTCGTTCAGGATGAGGTGGTCGACCTCGGGAAACCGCGCGTGCTCGCTCGTGAAGAGCGGCCCTCCGGCGACGATGGTCTTTCCCGCGGCGCGGCAGCGGCCGATGACCTCGCCGACCGAATCCTTCTGCGCTATCATTGCGCTGACGAGGACCAGGTCGGCCCACGCCAGGTCGGAATCCCTGAGGGACTGCACGTTCATGTCTACGAGGCGGGGCCTCCACCGGGGGGGCAGCATCGCGGCGACCGTCAGCAGGCCCAGCGGCGGCAGCGAAGCGCGTTTCCAGATGAACTTGAGCGCATGTTTGAAGCCCCAAAACGTGTCTGGAAACTCGGGGTAGACCAAAAGAACGTTCACGATCCTTGGGATTCTATGGCCGGCCTGGACAGATTGGAAGGAAGATCCATGCGGCAATCGGCGGCCCTGGAGGAAATGACCGGCCCCCTCGGGCTCCGCGCCTCGCGACGCAAGACGCACCCGGGACGGCGTTGGTCCCATCCTGGGGCGCGGCCGGAGCCCGCAACGCCAGCGACCGCGAACCAGCCCGTACCCGTGCATCTGCGCCATTCGGGCCCAGCAACATTGGGCCAAAGCATATGACAAGTATGCTTGACATATGACAAGGATGCTTTACACCATGCCCCCATCAACTAATCGCAAGTCCGGGCGCCCAAGGGCGCCGGCGGCGATCGAAAGGCGATAACAACCATGAATACTAAACAAGACTCTGAAAAGGGATGCGCCACCGACACGGGCTCCTGGGTTGCACCGATGGCCTGGGGCCTGGGTGCGGGGCTTGCGGCGGCGGCCGACACAGCGCTGTTCGCCCTGTACCACCTGGCGCTTCCCTTGCGCCTGGCGCTGGTGATCCTGCCCGTGCTCCTGAGCCTGGGTTACGTCACCTGCGTCGTGGGCATGTTCCGCCGGGCCGACGAGCTTCAGCGTCGCATCCAATTGGAATCTCTCGGCTTCGCCTTCCCCGCCACGGCGATCCTTGTGATGACGTTTGATCTCCTGGAGAAGGCCATGGTCCTGCCGGCCACGCACTGGGGCTGGGGAATGCTCGTCGGCGCGATGTGCCTCCTCTGGCTCGCGGGCTACGCGATGGCCAGCCGCCGGTACCTGTGAAGAACCGGCTGCGGGAACTGCGGGCGCAGCGGGACTGGTCGCAGCGCGACCTCGCCGACCGGCTCGGCGTGTCGCGCCAGACGATCAACGCCGTTGAGACCGGCAAATACGACCCCAGCCTGCCGCTCGCCTTCAAGATTGCGCGGCTGATGGGGAGGCCAATCGAGGGCATCTTCACCGACGAGCCGGGCTGAACGGGATTCCCGCCGGCAGCCGGCGGCGAGCTCTTGCCGGGGCGCACGTTTCGCGGGGATGCCCCAGGGCCGCCGCCCGGGCGGCCCGGGCCCAGCCTGGCGCAAGAGACACGCCCCCACCCGCAGGCGGACACAGGAAGGGGCTAGCCCGGCGGCGCGTCAGGACCTGCCCGCATCCTCCGGGTGCTTGGGCCAGTAATCCTCATGGATGGCCAGGCCCTCAGCCTCCATGAGCGGCCCCAGGACCCTCACGCGTGGGGCTATGCGTCGAAGGATTTCGTGGCTCCTCAGGGGATTCGGCGCGGGGGGGAGTCCCATGACCTGCTCGAAGGACGCCTCCGAGGTGCCGTAGACGACGCGCCCTATCCCGGCGAAGCAGATGGCGCCGCAGCACATCGCGCACGGCTCGGTGCTCGTGTAGAGGGTCGACTTGGCAAACGTCTCGCGGTCGATCTTGGGGCTGAAGGCAGAGATCAGCCCGGTTTCGGCATGCTTGGTGACGTCATGGGTCGAGTGGACGCAGTTGGAGTACTCGGCGAGAATCTTGCCGTCCTTCACCAGCAGGGCACCAAAGGGCCCGCCACCGTGCGTGACCGCGTACCGGGCAAGCTCGTTGGCTCGGGCCATGTAGGTCCGGTCCTCGGCAGTGCATGCCGGGTCGTCGGGCTGGGCCGGCGGGAATGCGGCAAACGCGGCCGGGGTAAGCAGGATGAACGGCGCGAACAGGAACGCGCGCGACGAAGCGGTCCTCATGGGCGTTCCAATGCAACAACCGTGCCAGAAGGCGGAGCCGTTGCTCCTCAGCGGGCCGATCAGAACGGCTCGTTCGACACCTTCTGGCTCTGCATCATGCCGATCAAGTGGCCCAGCGCGTTGGCCAGGCGCTCGGCCATCTTCCTGTCGTGGACCGTCGCGACGCCCGCGATCGACACGGAATCCCTGTAACCCTTGGCGGTCGAGACCGAGCCCCGGCCGTCGTCGACCTTTTCGTCGTGAAGTATTTCGATTATCGCATCCGGGTCCGCGCCCGTCTTCGGCAGGATGCAGACGAAATAATAGCCTCCCGCGTCGACGGTCTGGTTGTCGACCTGGTTCGTCCGCTTCAGGTACTCCTTGTAGTCTATGACGATGGGGTTCGGTGAAACCTGCGAGATCTTGAGGCGCCACTCGTAGTCGGCCCATACCTGTTTCGTATAAGTCGCGTCCCTGGTGGTCTCTTGCTCGCTTATGTCGGTCACGTCCCCGACAAGCGCGACTGCGCGGCTTATGGCGTAGGTCACGCCATCCGTCTCCAGCGCCTTCGGGAAACGCGGGCAGTCGGACTTGTAGGTCCATTTGACGGTCCGGTCCCAGAACATGTTCCTCGAGCCATCGAAATTCTTGAAATCATCCGGCTGCCACTTGACCGGCCCCTCGGACGTGTGCCACTCGGCCCGGAAATCTGCTCGATGCTTCTCGATCCAGCTCAACGTGTCGCTGACCGTAACCTCCGACTTTGCCGAAAGGCGGCTTCCGCAGCACAGCGCCGCGGCCAGGACGAAAGCCCCCAACGTCGTTCTTTTTCTCATGTGCGAAACCGGACCAGCTCACAGGATGTAACCGTTGTCCCTGCGTAAGTCACCGGATTTTTCGGGGTTATGCCGGGGAATTCCCCGTGCATCCCGCTCCCAGGGACAGGGCGCCGCGCGACCGTGGACACCCTGGCGGCGGCCCCGGCCGTGGATCGTGGCGTTTCATGGACCCTTCAGTCGAAGATGATGGTCCGGTTGGCGCATAGGAACACGCGGTCCTCGTCGAGCAGCCGCAGCGTGTTAGCGAGAACCGTCCGCTCGATCTCACGCCCGGCCCTTTCGAGGTCCCGGGGCGTGTACGAGTGGTCCATGGGGGTTACCTGCTGCATGATAATGGGTCCCTCGTCCAGCCTCTCGGAGACAAAATGCGAGGTCGCGCCGATAACCTTGACCCCCCGGCTGAACGCCTGGTGGTACGGTCGCGCGCCCACGAAGGCCGGCAGGAACGAGTGGTGGATGTTCACGATCCGATTCGGCCACGCGGCGACGAAAGCGGGGCCGAGGATGCGCATGTACTTTGCCAGCACAAGGTAATCAGGCTTGAGCGGCTCGATGACCGCGTGCAGCGCAGCCTCGTGGGCCTCCCTTGAGACATTCTCGTGCGGGACATGGTGGAAGGGTACGGAAAACCTCTCCACGAGCGGCCGCAGGTTCTCGTGGTTGCTCACCACGGCGAGCAGGTCCGCCCCGAGCTCGTGGAACTCGTGCCGGATCAGCAGATCGGCGACGCAATGGTGCTCCCGCGAGGCCAGGACGAGTAGCCGGCGCGGCACCGCCTGGCGGATCCGCACGGAGGCCCCGGCGGGCAGGAACGCCAACAACGCCGATCGGACGGCATCCCCGTCCAAAGGGCCGCTGCACGCGGTCCGCATGAAGAATCGCTGGGTATCCGCGTCCACAAACTCGTGATTCGAGGTCACGTTGGCGCCCGCGCGAAACAGGACCCCGGTTATCGCGTGAACCAGGCCCGGGCGATCCTGGCATTCGACGAGCAGGTAGTGCCCGGGAGTGGCGCTGGATGAATTCACGCGAGAGAGATCATTTACCGCGGTACGGGAGTCAAGCGGGCCGGCGCGGCCGCAACTGCCCAGGATAGCCCGGCGCCTCGCGTTCGCCGGGCCGCGTCCCCGTCCGGACCTACGGCGCCGGGCCGCCGCCCGGCCCGTCCCACTGGGCCGCGACGACGCAGATGTCATCGTCAAAGGCCGCGCCGCCGCAAAACGCGGCCACGTCGCCGAGCAGGCCGGAGACGGCGGCGTCCAGAGGTTCGGGCGCGCGCCTGGACCACGCCGCCACGAGTCTCTCCTGGCCGAATTCCCCGGCCTCGCGCGAGGCCGCCTCGACGACGCCGTCCGTGAAAAGGAGCACGCGGTCGCCGGGATTGACCGCCTCCTCGCAGGCCGCGAATTCGAAATCGTCGACGAGGCCGAGCGCGGGCCCCGCGGCGGCGTCCGGACATGCCACCGCGCTCACCTCGCCTCCCGGGCGGCGGCACAGCAGCGGCGTGGGATGGCCCGCCTGGGAATAGCGAAGGCGGCCGCGGAGCGGGTCGAGGACGCAGTACGCCGCCGTCACGAAGATCATGTCTCCGGTCTGGCGCAGTATCCGCGTCAAGTCGCGGTTCAGGCTCGAGAGGAACGCGCCGGGATCGGGGGCGACGGGCCGGAGCTGCTCCAGCATCGCGCGGATCATGGCGGCGATCAGCGCCGAGCGCACCCCGTGGCCCATAACGTCGCAGATGAGGATGCCGACGGACCCGTCCGGCATCCGCAGGATGTCGAAGAAGTCCCCGCTCACCACGCCCGCCGGTTGAAACCGGTGCGCAATTCGCAGCGCGGAGGCCCCGCCGGGCGGTTGCTCCTGGCCGCGCGGCATCATGGCCTGCTGAACGCTGCTCGCCATCTGCAGGTCGTCCTCCATCTGGCGGGCCTTGGCAGCTATCTCCTGCCTCGACACCTCGAGGCGGGCGACCGTGCCCATCAGGAACTCCGTCTGCAGGCGCACCAGCGTTCCGACCTGGATCATTCCGACATAGCCGCCACGGCAGTCGACCAGCAGAACGTCGTCGTAAAAATCGCGGTCCGCCCGGGTCGCGAGCGCCTGAAACACCTTTGTAACAGGCGTTCCCTCGGTGATGCGCAGAATGTCGGGCATCAGGTGCTCGCGCACGGGCCGGTGTGCGTTAAGGGCGTATCCGAAGCGCGATCCCATTTCCTGCACCACCTTCTGGCGGGCGCAGACGCCGAGCAGCGCCGCGCCTTCCAGGACCGCGATGAAGCTTGTGCCTGTCCGCGCGAACTCGGCCCGCACTTCGTCGACGGTCGCGTTCCAGGGCACGGCCACGCTGTGTCCGATCAGAGCCCGAAGGTCCACCGATTCGAGATCGATTCCGGAAACTGTGCCCGCCATGGCCCGGTGACCGTGGACCGGAGCGCCGCGGGCGGCAAACATTCGTTGGGCCGGTCGTTGGATTGTAACCGGGCTCGTCCCTGCGATCGTCCGCCCTCGATCCCCTCTGGCCGCCCGGTCCACGCCTGGCGGTCTCCTCCCAGACTGGCCCTTCCCGGCTTCCCCTCCCTGCCCCGCGCCTGCGGGTACCGCCGCCGCCGAAGGCATTTACCCCCAACGGCCGGCGGCCGCCTCCCATTGACCCGGTCCGCCGCCTGGCCCTCCGGTTGCCCGATTGTTCCTCGAAAGAGCTGAAGTGGCGCGGTAGGATGGCGCCACCATGAGCAAGAGCTACAGCATCGTCGTCACGACCTTTTCCAGAAAGAAGACGGGGGCCAGGTTGGTCGAGGCCCTGCTCGCGGCGAAGCTGGCCGCGTGCATCCAGACCTTCCCGATAAGGAGCTTCTATTCCTGGAAGGGCAGGATCTCGAGGGGCCGCGAAAGCCTGATGCTCATTAAGGCGAAATCCAGGGATTTCGGGGCAATCAAGGCGGTCATCGTCAAGAATCACGACTACGAGGTCCCCGAGATAGTGTCGGTGCGCATCGCCCGGGGTCTCGCGGGCTACCTCGACTGGATCGCAAAGGTTACGAGATAGTAGGGGCCGACGACGCCGGGCGCCCGCGCGACCGGAGGCGTGCGGAACACGTGCAGCCTACGCGGGCCGGGGCGCGGTGGCTGCGGCGCGTCCGGTTTGTGCTGGCTCGCCCAAGACGCGTGTGGCACCTTCGCGCCCGGCATGACACTCAAGGGCGCCAGCGGCATCTCCTACATGCATTTCCTGCCCTGCCTGCGCTGCGGAAGGGACTCCGTGGGCGTGTCGCTGCTGTCCGGAGCCATCCGAAGGGAGAACGTCTGGTGCCTGGCGAAGGACTGCGAGGCGGTGCATTACCTGCGTATAGGGCAGGACGCCCGCGGACTCGATGTCGCCTACGACCGCTATACGCTGGGCGGAGAGCTCGAATGCTATGACGGCGGGGGCCCGCCGCCGGCGCGCGGCGCCGCGGGTTCGCACAAGCAGCCCGCGGAGGACGACGGGTTCAGCGGGCCCGTCGCCGTGTCCCCGCGCAAGCGCAAGTTCAGCGGCCCCGAGGCGCTGGCGGTCTGGGCGGCCAGCAAGGGCCGCTGTCACCTGTGCGGCCGGCGGTGGCGCCGGGACGCCAGGGGCGCGAAGGGCTGGCAGATCGACCATGTGCTGCCGAACGCGGCCCCGGCGTCGGGGGACGCACCGGGCGGGTACCGCCTCGCCTGCGCGGAATGCGAGCCCCGCAAGGGCCGCCGCTTCCGCCAGGCCCACCTCCTGAGGTCGATCAGGGACCTCGTCGTGCGCCTGTCGCCCACAAGCCAGGGTGCCAGGCTGGAGATGAAGCCCGGCCCGGCGCGGTCCGGCGCCTTTCGAGGCGCCGCCCGCGCACATCGCGCAGGGAGGGCGTAGCGCGGGCGCGCGCGGCCTCAGCGCAGGAGCTCCACAAGGTAGGATTTCCACACGGCCGCGAGGGTGTGGGTCCCGTGGCCGCGGGTGGCCTCGCTTGTTGGCACGACGACCGCGCGGCCGTTTCGGACGCGGCCGATTTCGCGATCCAGAATCCCGAGCTCGGGCGGGTTGATCAGGTCGTCGGCCGAATTGACCGCGAGGAGCCGGGCGCGGATTCGCTCAAGGCCGGGACCGGGATCGTAGTCCCGCGAGGCCGAGACTTCGTACAGGAGGTCGTTTGCATCGGTCGTCGCGACCTCATGCGCCACGTAGTGATCGAGGACCGCGTCCGCCTTCGCGAGCGTCGGCATCTCCCGCTGGCGCAGGACCGGGTTGCTGCCCATGAAGAAGAGCACCTCGGCAGCGGTGCGCAGGCCCTGCGGCTGCGCCTTGTAATCGCCGCCCATCCACTCCGGGTCGCCGCGGATGGCGTCGATCACGATCCGCCGCCAGACCCGGTTGCGGCCGGAGATCTGCGTCGGCAGGCTGGCGAGCGGCATCAGCGCGTCCATGAAATCCGGATACCGCTCGCCCCAGACCCACGTGTGCATCCCCCCCATCGACGTGCCCATCACGAGGCGCAGGTGGTTGACGCCGAGGCCCTCGGTCAGCAGCCTGTGCTGCGCGTCGACCATGTCGGAGTACCCGTATGCGGGGAACCGCGCATGGAGCCCGTCGCTTGGCTTGCTCGACTTGCCGTGGCCGATCCCGTCCGGGATCACGATGAATGTGCGAGCTGCGTCGAGCGGCTGCCCGGCCCCGAACAGCTCGCCGGCAAACTCGGGGCGGATGAAGTTCGCCCCCGACCCCCCCGTGCCGTGGAGAATGATGACGGCGTTGCGCACCATCCCGTCCGCCCCGCGATCCGGCCGCCCCAGGACGCGGTAGTGCACGCGAAGCTCGGGGAGGCTCTCGCCGCAGGCGAACCTGAAGTCCCTTATCACGTAGTCCGCCTCCTGCGGCTGGGGGTAGTCTGCGGCGCGGGCGGCCAGGCCAGCGAGCCCGGCCGCGACGAACAAGGCGATGAATCCTTTCGGTCTCATGGGCGCAATTGGCGGCGGGGCCGCAGCTTGGGGCAAGGGCAAACGGGCGGGGCGGTGCAGGCCGTCCCCATGCCCGGGCTCGCGGGGGCGCCCCGCGCCGCCACGGTTCAAAAACTGCGCATTGTCTCGCAAGATACGGCGAGGCAGCGGGTGGCGCGGCCCATACTATCGCCGGATGCCGAAACGAACGCCCCCAGGCCGTTCGGGCGCCGCGCGGTCCGTTCTGCGCGGCGCCGCGCTCGCGTGGGCCCTTGCCGCTGGGCCCCTCGCCCTCGCCGTTCCGCTGACGAACCAGTCCTGCCTCGATTGCCACGAGCAGATACCGCCCGATAAGAGGGACAAGGACGCGGAGTCCAATCCGGCGATCGAGATCCTGAGGCCAGACCGATTCGCGAAATCCGTGCACGGCAAGCTTTTGTGCGTCGACTGCCATGCCGGGATTACCGGCATACCTCACGACGACAAGCTGCCCCCGGCGCAGTGCTCGTCCTGCCACGAGAAGGAAGCGAGCGCGTATTCCAGGAGCATACACGGGATGAGCCACGCGATGGGCGCCTCGGGAGCCGCCATCTGCGCCAGCTGCCACGGCGACCATGAGATCGTGCCCGTGAAGCACGCCGACTCGCCCGTCTTCAAGCTCAACCTCCCGCAGACCTGCGCCAAGTGCCACAGCAACGACAAGCTGACGTCCGAGTACCGGATCGGCAGCCCCCAGGCCCCGGCCAACTACGTCGACAGCATCCACGGCCAGGCGCTCCTCAAGATGGGTCTCATCGTGGCCCCCTCGTGCAACGACTGCCACGGCGTCCACGACATCAAGCGCAGCGTCGACCAGAGCTCGCGCACGAACAAGGCCAACATCGCGGACACGTGCGGCCAGTGCCACGTCGGCATCGAGGCCGTCTACAGCCAGAGCGTCCACGGGGCGCTTCTCGCCAAGGGCGACCGCCGCGGGCCCGTGTGCTCGGACTGCCACAGCGCGCACCAGATAACGACCCCGTCGAGCGTGAACTTCAAGGCGCAGAGCGACCTCGTGTGCGGCCGCTGCCACCAGGACCGGCTCGCGCGCTACCGCGACACGTACCACGGCAAGGCTATGGCGCTCGGCCGGCCCAATGTCGCGTCCGACGTGGCCGCGTGCTACGACTGCCACGGGCACCACGACGTCTTCCCGGTGAGCGATCCCCGCTCGCGCCTCTCCAAGGAACACATCGTCGCGACGTGCCAGCAGTGCCACCCGGGAGTCAGCGCCAAGTTCACTGAATACCGCCCGCACGCCGACCCGCTGGACCGGGTGAACTATCCCCTCCTGCACAAGGTGTACGTCGGGATGACGGCGCTCCTCATCGGCGTCTTCGCCTTCTTCGGGCTGCACACCCTGCTCTGGCTCGTCAGGTCCATCTACCTCTACCTGAACGACTCGAAGACCTTCCGTGAGGCCAAGGTGCAGGCCAATGCCGACGACGACCAGTACACGCGCTTCACGCCGTTCGACCGGTTCCTGCACCTCATGGTGGTGACGAGCTTCCTTCTTCTCGTGCTGACAGGAATGCCTCTGAAGTTCTACTACACGAGCTGGGCCAAGGTGATCTTCGGCCTTATTGGAGGGGCCGAAGTGGCCCGCGCCCTGCACCATTTCGGCGCGATCGTGACCTTCGCGTATTTCGGCCTTCACGTGTCCGCCCTCGTGGCCGGTCTGTGGACGAATCGCAGGCTCATCAGGAACCCCGATTCCGGGCGGCTCGAGGCGCGCCGGATCTGGACGGCCCTCTTCGGCCCGGACTCGATGGTGCCGTCGGCGCAGGATTTCCGCGATTTCGTGGCGCACCAGAAGTGGTTCTTCGGCAAGGGCCCGAAGCCGCAGTTCGACAGGTGGACCTACTGGGAGCGGTTCGATTACTTCGCCGTGTTCTGGGGCGTCGCCATCATCGGGGCCTCGGGCCTCGTGATGTGGTTCCCCAGGTTCTTCACCGGCTTCCTGCCGGGGTGGGCGATCAACATCGCGCTCATCCTCCACTCCGACGAGGCCCTTCTCGCGGCCGGCTTCATCTTCACGTTTCACTTCTTCAACACGCACTTCCGCATTGAGAAGTTCCCGATGGACACGGTCATCTTCTCCGGCCGGATCTCTAAGACCGAGCTCCTGCACGAGAGGAGGCGCTGGTACGACCGCCTCACGGCCTCAGGGCGCCTGGAGGCCCACCGCGTCAAGGACGAATGGGAGGGGCGCAAGGTGATCGCCAGGGCCTTCGGCTTCCTCTTCTTCGGCATGGGCCTCGTCCTCCTCGCCCTCATCATATACGCGATGGTCTCGCGGCTTCTGCACTAGCCGGCGGGGCCGGCCGGCGCCTGCTCAGGATCGCTCCCGGCCGAAGCCGCCGCGACCGGGCGGCGGAGCCTACTCGATTCCCACGCAGCCCTTGACCGAATCAATGAGCCTGCCGGAATCGTAGCCCACGCCGTCCTTGAAAACCGTCTCGACCTTGCGGATGTCGCCGATCGACTGGAGCGGGTCGCCCCCCACGACGACAAGGTCCGCGGCCTTGCCTGTTTCCAGCGTGCCCACCTCCCGGTCGGCGCCGAGGAGCCTCGCCCCGTTGATCGTTGACACCTGGATGGCCTGCGCCGGCGTGAGGCCCGCCTCGACCAGGAGCTCGACCTCGCGGAGGCTGCCGTAGCCCGCGACGGCGTTCCCCCAGCCCGTGGGGTCGGTCCCCGCCACGAGGAGGCCGCCGGCGTCGAAGAACTTCTTCTCGAGCGCCATCATCTTCTTGAACCGGGGGACCATGCTGGCGTTGTGCTCGTTGGCCCGGGCCCAATTGGTGAGGTATTTCTCCCTCGCCGGCTCGCACATGGACTCCAGGACCCGGGCCGTCAGGATGGGGCGGCCGGCCACGAATCCCTCGATGACGGCAAGCGTGGAAGTCAGCGCGACATGCTTGGAGACGAGCAGGCTGATCAGCGCGTCGACCTCTGGTGAATCGACCTTGACCGCGTCCAGGCTCGCCTGGGCGATGGCGGGCACCGGCAGCTCATCCTCGGTCTTGCCCCTCACGAAGTCGGTCGCCGCGAAGAACCCGTGCTCGAGGTTGTCGATCCCGAGGTTGGCCGCCTCCGCGTAGGTCATGGCCCCGATGTGGCCTGTGACCTGGAGCCCGCGCCTGTGGGCGGCGCCGATGACCGCGGCCGCAACATCGCGGCGCACGTGCATGTAGAGCTTGAAGGACGTGAAGCCCTCGCCCGCCCAGTAGTTGACCAGCTCGACGGCCTCCTCGGGGCTGTTTACGGCGCGCAGCTGCCCGATCGGGGACGGCGAGCCCTCGATGTAGGGGGCGGTCAGGTGGACCTTGGGCCCCGGCATCTCGCCGGCGTCGATCCGCCGCTTTATCTCCATGTCCGCATAGGGCTCGACCGAGCCCGCGGTGCGGATGGTGGTCAGGCCGCAGGCCAGGTAGAGCCGCGGGAACGAGTACTCCATCTCGTTGACGTGAAAGGAGCCGGCAGCCACCGACACCGCGTAGAACAGGTGCTCGTGCACCATGACGAGGCCGGGGAGGACCGTCTTGCCGGAAAGGTCGATTGTGCGCGCGTCCCCCGGCACCGGGACCGCGCCGGACGGCCCGAGGGCCGCAATCCTGCCGTCGCGGATGAGGAGGGTCTGGTCCTCGCGGGCGACCGGACCCTTCGCATCGAAAACCCGTGCGTGGACCAGGGCCACGAGTGGGGCGCGGACGGAGACCTCCGGCCGGCCCTCCTGCGCGCCAAGGGCGCCGCCTGAAAGGCCGACGGCGGCCGCAAGCGCCCGGATTAACCGGCTGCTGGTCGGGGCTCGCGGCGGCATTTCCGGGAGATACCCGGCTGATGCGCGCCGCGCAAGCGCGATGAGGCGCCCGGACCGCCGATCGGAGCCCGCGCGCCGCCGCCGGCGGTCGGCTTCCCGCGCAGGCGGCGCTGGGGGCCCGGTCGCGGGCCCCTCAGCGCGCCTCCAGGATCCTGATGCGGCGGTACTCCATCTGGCCGTGGTCGCTTTCAAGGCCGATCGCGCCCGTGGGCGGCACCGGCATCGCGTCAACGAGGACCTCGCCGTTGCACGTGCAATGGGCCAGGCCGCCCCGGACGGTCACCACGATCTCGTTCCAGTCGAGCGGGCGGTAGTGCTCGAGCGTCGCGAAGGGCCCCGCTATCAGGAAGTCCCGGCACTGCAGCTGCGGCTCGCGCACGAAGATCCCGCTGTCGGCGTTGGGGCTCGCCCGGAACTCGAGCTTGAGGACGAAGTTCCGCGGAAACTTCGTGGTCGTCCAAAGCACCTTGTTCTCCTGGCCCTTGTGCGAGACGGTCACCACCACCCGGCCGTTCCGCACGACATAGCGGCCGTCGTCGGTGGCCGTCTTCGCCTTGAAGACCGGTCCGCCGGCGTATTCCCAGCCGGTCAGGTCGTGCCCGTCGAAGAGGCTCGTAAAGCCCGTCTCGGTCACGAAATCGTCCGGCCACGCCGGCGCAAGGCCGACCGTCTCGAGGATGGGCCGCAGGGCCGCCGCCCATTTCGCGTAACCCAGGATGTCCGGGTGGAGCAGGTCGGGCATCTCCTTGTCCTTTGCGTCGCCGTGCGGGTTCGCGAAGAGCGACCACGTGTCCAGGACGGTGACCTGCGGCTCGTCCGCGACCGCGGCCAGGTAGAGCTCGTTGAGCTTCCTTATCTTCTGCGCCGGCCTGGATTTCGAGGCGGAGCTCGGGAACACCTCGCACAGCACGACGGGCATCGCCGCATCGTGCTTGCGCAGGGCGGCGATGATGAGCTTCAGGTTGCCCGCGGAGGTCTCGGGGTCGGCGTTCTCCTCGAGGTCGTTGGTGCCTATGAGGAGCACGACGCCGCGCGGATTCAGGGCGACGACGTCGTCGTCAAGGCGGATGAGGACGCCCCGAGTCGTGTCGCCGCTGATGCCCCGGTTGGCCGTCTTGATGCCCGGAAAACTGCTGCCCACGTCGCCCCAGCCCTGCGTGATCGAGTCTCCCACGAACACCAGGGCCCCCTGGTCCTGCTGCACCTGCGAAGCCCATTGGGTGCGCCGCTCGACCCAGATGTGCTGGAACCAGTCCGCGCGGCGGATGGGGCCGGCACCCGGCAGGCCGTCGTCCGTCGCGGGAATCTGGAAACGGCTCTCGGACGGGGCCGCCGGCGCGGCGGGCTCGTCCCCGCGAAGGACTGTCGCGGGCGAAAGAATGCTCAGCGTAACGGCGAAGAGGGCGAAGGTGCAGCGATTCATGGTGGGTAGGGAATGGGAGCTGTCAGGCTGCCAAAGGCCGGTGAGGCCTATCAAACCCTAATTCTCGGCGTTTTGAAGGTGGGCGCCGTCCGCCCGGCCCGCCCGGCGACCCGGCTCCCGATGCCGGGCCGGCCAGATATTTCTGGATTTTCGCCCGGTTCGCCGCCATCTGAATCTCGCATGCAGTCGGCGCCCAGCCCCCGCCCACCCCCCCCCCCCCATGGCCTCGCCGGCTAACCGCACGGCGCCGGTGGAGACGGCGGGGATGCCCGCCGGGATCCCCTACATCGTGGGCAACGAGGCCGCCGAGCGCTTCAACTTCTACGGGATGCGCGCCATCCTGGTGGTGTTCATGACGCAGTACCTGTGCAGCCGCACCGGGGCGCCGGCGCCCATGAGCGAGAACGAGGCCGACAAGTGGTATCACGTCTTTGTCGCGTCGAACTACTTCTTCCCTGTTTTTGGCGCCATCCTGGCCGATGCGCTATGGGGCAAGTACCGGACGATCTTCTGGCTCTCGTTCGTCTACTGCTTCGGGTCCTTCGCTCTCGCCCTCGACAACACGCGGCTCGGCCTCGCTCTGGGCCTGAGCCTGATAGCGATCGGCTCCGGCGGTATAAAGCCCTGCGTCTCGGCCAACGTGGGTGACCAGTTCGGGCCCTCCAACCAGCACCTGATCTCGCGCGCTTTCGGCTGGTTCTACTTCTCGGTCAACGCGGGCTCGTCGTTCTCGATCATGCTGATCCCCTGGCTGCTCCAGCACTACGGCCCGCGGGTGGCGTTCGCCGTCCCCGGCGCCCTCATGGTGGTGGCGACCCTGATCTTCTGGATGGGCCGCAGGAAGTTCATCCACATCGCGCCGGGCGGCCGGGCGTTCCTGAGGGACACCTTCAGCCGCGACGGCCTAGCTACCCTGGGTCGGCTGGCGGTGATCTACGTGTTCGTCGCCGTGTTCTGGTCGCTCTGGGACCAGACCGGCGGCGAGTGGGTGCTGCAGGCCGCCAAGATGGACCTGCATTTCGCCTGGATCACGTGGCTCCCGTCCCAGTTCCAGGTGGTGAACGCGATTCTGATCCTCGTGTTCATTCCGCTCTTCCAATACGTGATCTACCCGGCGGTCAGCCGGGTCTTCCCGCTGACGCCCCTTCGGAAGATTGGCCTGGGTCTCCTCGTGGCGGGGGCTTCGTTCCTGATCAGCGCCTGGATCGACACGCAGATCAACGCCGGCCTGAAGCCGAACATCGGCTGGCAGCTGCCGGCCTACGCGCTGATCACAGCCGCCGAGATCATGGTGTCCATCACCTCGCTGGAGTTCTCGTACACGCAGGCGCCGAAGAGGATGAAGTCAATCGTCATGGCGGCCTACCTCCTCTCGATCACGGGTGGCAATGCGTTCACCGCCCTCGTGCACGTCGTCATCCAGAACCCCGACGGCTCGCTGAAGCTGAGCGGACCGTCCTACTACCTCTTCTTTGCCGGGCTCTCCGCGGCCGCCGCCGTGGTCTTTGCCTTCGTCGCCATGGGCTACCGCGGAAGGACCCACCTGCAGGACGCTCTCCCCGCGGATGCCCCGCCGTCGGCGCCCGCCCCGGCCGCATAGGATCCCGGCGCCGCCCAACCTCAAGTCGCCCAAAGCCGGCCTCCATTTTGGAAAGCGCGATCCCGCCCGCCGAACCATGAACATCAAGTCGCTCATCCGGACCATTCCCGACTGGCCCCGCCCGCCGGTGCGCTTTCGCGATGTCAGCTCGCTGCTGCGCGACCCCGAGGGATTCAGCTGCGCAATGGACATGTTCGCGGACCATTACAGGAACAAGCCCATCGACATCATCGCCGGCCTGGACGCCAGGGGCTTCATTCCCGCCAGCGTCCTGGCCTACGTTCTCAAGAAGCCGCTCGTCATGGTCCGCAAGAAGGGGAAGCTGCCCGGCGAGACCATCCACAAGGCCTACCAGCTGGAATACGGTGAGAGCATCCTTGAGATCCACACGGACGCCGCCCCGAAGGGTGCGAACGTGCTTCTCATGGATGATCTCATAGCGACCGGCGGCACCCTCTGCGCGGCCGTCCAGCTGTTCGGGAACATCGGCTGCTCAGTCACCGACGTGGGTGCGATCGTGAACCTCTCCGAGCTCAACGGGTCAAGGCGGCTGGAGGGCATCGGTGTGACGGTCTTCACGCTCTGCGAATTTAACGAGACCGAGTGATTGCGGGCGCCCGCCCGGGGGCTCCAGGCTCCCTGGGCTCACTGGACGGGCCGGATCCCCGGGCGCCCTCACCGGGCGGTTGCCCGGCCGGTCCCGGCGTTTGCGCTCGCATCGGGGCGAAGGCCTCGGCAGAAACGCCGGGCACGCTCCAGCGGCAGCGCCACCCCCAGGCATCATGAAAAAAGCCCCAGCCCCAGGAACCCTTTCGGTTTGCGCGGTCCTTCCGGGTGGCTGCGCCTCCGGAGGCACCCAGGGCACGGACGCTCTCCAGCGGGCGATGGGCGCGAATCACAAGGGCGCAGTCAGCGCGCCGAGGAAGGCAAATGTGGGGGACGTTCCGTGCCTGTAGGCGGCCGGAAACCGCGCCTCCGCCCTTCCACCCCAGCCCTCCAGCCATGCAAGCCGCGTGTCCCAACAGGCCTCCGGAGAGCAGGTCGAGCGCCCTGCGGCCGGCAACCCGCCCCTTCAAGGCAAACCCAGAACCAGGAGATCACGGCCATGGATGATTCAAAACCGACGCGCGCCACCGACTCACCCCCCGTCAAGGTGAAGTACCTGTCCGACAAGCTTGAGGAGGCTGAACTGCTGCTTGGGTACGCCGCCGAGCTCGGGATCGACGTCAAGGACGAGACCCGCGACAGCGTCCTCAGGGCCAGGGTAGAATGCGACGGGGGCGGCGTCACCGAGCAGACGGCCTCGAGCCTCCTCGCGGCGCTGACCTCCCTGGCCGCGGCCGTCCGGCCCGTGACGGTGCAGAGCCTGCGGGCGTCCGCGAACTCCACCGACGCGCGCAGGACGATCCAGTTCTACGGCACCATGGCGATCGTGGTCGGCGGCATAATCATGGTCTTCTCGATGCTCACTTTCCTAAGCAGCAGCGTCTCGGAAAGGATCCGCCAGGACGTGGACACGGCAAACGCGCTCGCCTCGAAGCTGAGGGCGGAGCTCGGCCCGTCGCCTTCGAACTCTGCGCCGGCGGCCGGCGCAAGCGCCGCCGCCGGCCTGTCGCAGGACCAGGTCTGGTTCGGCCCAGGCGGACCCCCGCCGGGGCTTTCCGGCAAGGATGTGATAAGCGACCTGCAGCAGTTCGCCGCGACCATGCGCGAGATCGATGGGTACGCGAGACAGCTGAAATACTACGTGCTTGATTTTGAGAACCACGGATACGAAAGGGGCAAAGCGTCGCCGGCACCCAAGACGCCGGCGCCGCTCGCGTTCGGATCGCCCCTGGAGCTCCTGCCTGGATTGGACGTTCCGCTCTCGCAGGAGCTCACGGAGAAGGTCAAGGAGTACCAGAATGTCAGGAATTTCGGCAACAGCATCCAGGAGAAGGTGACGGTCTACTACGGCGCAATCGCCACCTGCGTGCTGCCGGTGCTGTACGCCCTCCTGGGGGCGGGCGCGTACCTGCTGCGGATGTTCGAGGACCAGATCAAGAGCCGCACCCTGATCTCCGGCGACCGGCACGTCGCGCGCTTCCTGATCGCCGGGATCGGCGGACTCGTGGTCGGCCTGTTCAGCAACGTCACCCAGGGCATCTCCTTCTCGCCCTTTGCCGTCGCCTTCCTCGTCGGCTACGCGGCCGACGTGTTCTTCACCTTCCTCGAGGGGATGCTGCAGATCTTCAAGCGCGGGGCGGGGAAGCCCGGCTCGGAGGCGGCGCCGCCCTCGCCGCTCGGCTGACTCGTCGCCGCGCCGCGGGAGGGAACCGGTCTCGGAAGGGGCTTTGCGCCGCCACCGGCCGTACGGGGCGCCGCCGGGCCCCCGGCAGGCAACGGGGCCCCCTCACCATTCGTCGCCCACCCTCCCCCTCCGGGCCTTTTGCCTGGCGCGGTGCTTCTTCGCCTGGATCATGACCGCCTTCTGGCCGCGGCTCTTCTGCCGGACCCGCCGCAGCGCCCTCTCCCTCTCCTGCTGGGCGGCATCCGCGGCGGCCCGCACCCGGGCGTCCAGCCGGTCGCAAAGCTCCGTCCACGCCAGCTCCCTGTTGGCGGCCTGCGAGCGCTCCGCCTGGCACCGAACCTCGATGCCCGTCGGCCTGTGCCGCAGCCACACGGTTGACGATGTCTTGTTGATCTTCTGGCCGCCCGGCCCGCCGCCGCGGACGAACCTCTCCTCCACGTCGGAAACGGGCACGCCAAGGGCCCGGAGCCTCGATTGGATGTAGGAGGATGATGCCATCGGCGCGCCCAGTGCCCGCCGTATTCACGGAGATTCCCGGCGATCCGACAATCCAATCCCGTCCCGCGAGCGGGCCGGCCCGCCGGTTGCCGGAGCCGGGGGGGGCAGTTCAACCGCGGCGCAGGGCGACCGGGGGCCCGAGAATCTCGCGCACGAGGATCGCCCGGCGCGCGCTGTCGCGGCCGCGCAGCTCCTCGAGCCAGGCAGCCCCGGCGGACAAACCCGGCGAAGCCGCGCCAATAGGCGCCGGCGCACCGCCAGGCGGCCTCGCCGGGGCGCCCGCCGCGGACGGCCCCTCGGCCGGCCCGCGGTTCGCCTTCAGCGCGTCCTCGGGGATGTCCGGCGGGCCGGGCGACCAGCGTTCCTCCCGGGCCCGCGCGGGCTGGAGAGCCGGCGGGCCTGTGCGCCTCTCGGCGATCTTGCGAAGGATCTCGGCTCGGACGCGCCGCGCCCGCTCGTCGTCCTCGGGATCCCCCGAGGGGGCGCCGCCCGGCCCTCCCGCCGCCGGCTCCCGCTCACCGGGCGGCCGGCCCTCCGGGTTGGATGCCGCGCTCCTCGCGCGGGCGATCATGTTGAACAGCCACACGGCGCCTGCAAACAGGACGATGAGCAGCTGCGGATGCGCGAGCACCCACGTCCCCGGGTCGGTTGACGCCGCCAGGGCCATGGTCACTTCTTCTCGCCCGGCTGGGCGATGCTCTGGCGCATGGACGTGTCGGACTGGATGTTCTCCATCCTGTAATAGTCCATCACTCCGAGCCTGCCGCTGCGGAACGCCTCGGCCATCGCGAGCGGGACCTGGGCCTGCGACTCGACGACCTTCGCCTGCATCTCCTGGACCCGCGCCTTCATCTCCTGCTCGAGCGCCACGGCGGCGGCGCGGCGGATCTCCGCCTGCGCCTGCGCCATGTTCTTGTTGGCCTCGGCCTGCGCGACCTGGAGGCGCGCACCGATGTTCTCGCCCACGTCGACATCGGCGATGTCGATCGAGAGGATCTCGAACGCCGAGCCGACGTCGAGGCCGCGCGCGAGGACCGTCTTGGAGATGCTGTCCGGGGACTCCAAGACGTGCTTGTAGGAATCCGCCACGCCGATCGTGGTCACGATGCCCTCGCCGACGCGCGCGATGATCGTCTCCTCCTTGGCGCCGCCGACGAAGCGGTCGAGGTGGGTGCGCACGGTGACCCGCGCCTTCACCTTCACCTGGATCCCGTCCTTCGCGACGCCGTCGATCGTCGTGCGCCCGCTCTCGGGATTGGGGCAGTCGATCACCTTGGGGTCGACCGAGGTTCGCACCGCCTCGACGACGGACTTCCCCGAGCCCTTGGTCGCGAGGTCGATCGCGCAGGCGCGGTCCCAGTTGAGCTCGATGCCCGCCTTCTGCGCGGCGATGATCGCCTGGACCGTGGGGATGACGTTGCCGCCGGCCAGGAAATGCGCGGAGATCTTGTCGGTGCTGAGCGGGATCCCGGCCTTCACCGCCGTGATGCGCGCCCCGACGACGAGATTGTACGGCACGCCGCCCAGGCGCATGCCGACCAGGTTGACTATGCTTACCGGAGCGCCGTTCAGGCGCGCCTTGAGCCAGGTGCCTATGTAGGAGAGGAAGATCCCGACGACGACCAGGCCGACGATGATGAGCGGGATGGCGATGATGAGGGAGATGTCAGGCATGGGAGTTTAGGTTTTGGTTACTATGAGGCGGAAGTTGTCCATCCCGATGACGCGCAGGGCGTCGCCCCGGGCGGCATGGCCGGTGCGGCAGAACGCCTCGTAGCGGCGCCCGTCCACGAGCACATACCCGCTCGGGGCCAGCGTCGTGTCGGCGGTCGCGGGCTTCCCGATCACCCCCGCGCCGGGGGCGATCTGGGGCTGGCTGCTCGAGCCCGACGTCGACTCGACGACAAGGCCCTTTCCCATGCGCGTCTTCGGAAGGAGCACGAGCTCGATGTAGATCGCGCCCCCGAGCAGCGCCAGGGCGGCGACACCCGCCAGTCCGGCGGCAAGGACGCCGAAGTCCCGGTACGCGATGACGCATCCGGCGACCATCGCCACGCCGCCGACCGCCGCCATGATGAAGCTCGAGACGAAGATGTCGGCGGCCAGGAGCATGATCCCGACGATGAAGAGGAGGAGGATTGTCGTCATCCGTTGGCCTTCCGATTGTCTGGGTTCTCCCGCTCGACAACGAGCGAGAAATCGCGGCGCCCCCGCACGATGACCGGCGTGCCGGCGTCGATCGCGCCGACGGGAACCTCGGCCTCGAAGCGCAGGCCGTCGATCTCCACCTGCCCACCCGGGCGCAGGGCAGTCGCCGCAACGCCCCGGCGCCCGACGAGCCCATTGAGAAGGCCGGCCGAGCCGGGGTCGCCGCCGGCCGCCTGAGCCGAGCCCCCGACAGTCTCGTTGACGGTCAGCCTGTCCCATATCCAGCCGCGCGGGAGGAATCGCAGCGAGAAGGCCCCGAGGACCAGCGCGATGCCAAGGCCGGCCCCCAGGTTTATCATCGGCTGCACGAACGCGTCCGCCGACCAGGCCACCTGGATCGGCTCGCCCGGCCACAGGTCGGCCATCGCCCAGAAGAGCGAACCGAGCATGAGCAGGAACCCGATCACCCCGAGAAAGCCCGCGCTGTGGAAGAAAAGGATCTCCGCGAGAAGCAGGATGAGCCCGACCGAGAACAGGATCACCGGCTCGTGCCCCGAGAGGCCCGAGACGAAGCTGCTCAGGAAGACGACCGTCAGGAGCACGACGCCGACGGCGATGAAGCCGCCAAAACCCTGCGACTTGAACCCGATGAAGAGGGCGAGGATGCCGAGCCCGAGCATGGCGGGGGCCAGGTGGTTGAGGTACACGGCCAGCGACTCCGACCACGTCGCCTGGAGCCGGGTGGCGCGGTATCCGGCGGGGCCAAAGCACTTGGCGAGCAGGTCGTCGAGGTCCCTGGCCTCCCCGGAGCCCAGGAGCGGCCGGGGCGGCGATCCGACAAGGTGCATCGCCTCGGTGGCCGTGAGCGACAGCAGCGCCCCCTTCTCCTTTATCGGCCTCCCGTCGATCTTCACCTCCTCGCCGTCGATCTTGAGCTCCATGTCGGCGTCTATCATCGCCGAGACGACCTCGCCGCGGTGCCCCTTTCCCTCGGACAGCGCGCGGATCCGCACCTTCAGGTAGCTGACAAGCTTCGCCTTCATCGTCGCGTCGATGTCCTGGCCGGTGCCCTGAACCGGGGCCGCGGCCCCGATTATCCCCTCGGTGGGCGCGGTCACGAACCAGATCTCGTCGCAGACGGCCGACAGGAACGCCCCGGCCGACATCGCCTCGCTGTCGACGAAGGCGATCGTCCGCCCGGGAAACCTCTTCATGTCGTCCATCATCTCCATCGTGACGTCGATGGCCCCGCCCGGCGTGTTGATGTCCAGCACGACGGCGTCGGCGTGCTCGGACACCGCCTCCTTCAGCCCGCGCCTGAGCAGGTACAGCGCCGGCTCGGCGATTTCGCTGCGTATCGGGATGACAAAGACGCGCTTTTGCGGGGCCGAGGCCGGGACGATCCCAGGGTCCGGCGCCCGCGGGCCCGCGGCCTCGGGGGCGACACCGGGGGGGGGCGCGGCCTTGAGGGCCTGGACCGCGGCCGGCGCGGACTTGGCCGGCTGGTCCGCCCCGGCGGCCGTCGCGGGCGACGCGCCAGCCGCTCCGCAAAGCGCCGCGACGACCGCTAGGAACGGGAACAGGAACGCTGGAAATATCCGCCGCATCGTGATGATCAGCCTCCTGTCTATCGGCGCCGGGGCGACTGTGCAAGATTGCCGGAGCCCCGGAAACGCATCCGCATGGCGAAGGCCGGGCACGGGCGTTCGCGCAGGGCCAGGGAACGCGGCGCGACCCGAGGCGCCGCTTGCCGCGGCGCGAGTCCGCGCCGAGACTCCGGGGGCAAACAAATGGCGGCAACGGCACCAACATACTGGCTCACCCGGTTTGCGATCCTCCGGCTGCTCGGGCTCGTCTACGCGGTCGCGTTCCTGGTGGCCGCAAACCAGGCCCTGCCGCTGATCGGTTCGGACGGCCTGCTGCCGGTGGGGGCTTACCTGGGGCGCGTCCGGGATGTCCTTGGCTCGACGGGGGCGGGCTTCGCGAGGCTGCCCTCTGTCTTCTGGTTCGCCCATTCCGACGGGGCACTGCTGGCGGCGGCTTGGACCGGGTTCGCTCTCTCGCTGGCGGTCGCCGCGGGCTTCGCGAATGCAATCGTGCTCGCGCTCCTCTGGGCGCTCTACCTGTCCCTCGTGCACGTCGGCCAGGATTGGTACGGCTATGGCTGGGAATTCCAGCTGTTGGAGACGGGCTTCCTCGCGATCTTCCTTTGCCCGCTCGTGGACGCGCGGCCCATGCCCGGGCGGGAGCCCCCGAAGGTCGTGATCTGGTTGTTCCGGTGGCTCATCTTCCGGGTCATGCTGGGGGCCGGGCTGATAAAGCTGCGCGGGGACCCCTGCTGGCGGGATCTGTCGGCGCTGTTCTATCATTTTGAGACCCAGCCTATTCCAAACTTCCTCAGCCGGTGGTTTCATTTCCTGCCGAGGTGGCAGCTCGAGGCCGGCGTGCTGCTCAACCACGCGGCGGAACTCGTGGCGCCGTGGTTTGTGTTCGGACCGCGCAGGGCGCGCCACGCCGCCGGCGCCGTGATCGTCCTCTTCCAGGCGGTCCTCATCCTGAGCGGCAACCTCTCGTTCCTGAACTGGCTCACGATCGTCCCGGCGCTCGCCTGCTTTGACGATTCGGCGTGGACCCGGGTGCTGCCGAGGGCGCTGGCATCCTCGGCGGAGCGGATGAGGAACGCGGAGCGGCCCAGCGCGCCGATGGCCGCCGCCGCCTGGGTCCTTGCCGCCGCGGTGGCCGTCCTCAGCGTCAGGCCGGTCGCAAACATGGTCTCGCCCGACCAGGTGATGAACGCGTCGTTCGACCCGCTCGAGCTCGTCAACACTTACGGCGCCTTTGGCGCCGTCGGGCGCGAGCGGATGAACGTCGTGTTCGAGGGCACCGACTCGGCGGTGCCGGATGACGCGGCCGCATGGAGGCCCTACCCGTACCGGGGCCTGCCCGTGGATCCCGCCGCGCGCCCGCCGCAGGTCGCGCCCTACCAGCTGCGCCTGGACTGGCAGATGTGGTTCGCGGCCATGTCTAGTCCGGAAAGGTACCCGTGGACCCTGCACCTCGCCTGGAAGCTGCTTCACAACGACAGCGGCGCCGTCGGGCTCTTCGCGGCCAACCCCTTTCCCGGGAGCCCGCCGCGCTATGTGCGGGCAGTGCTCTACCGCTACGCCTTTGCCGACCCGGCAAACCGGGAGGGCCTCTGGTGGACCCGGGAGCGGCTCGGGCTCTGGATCCCTCCCCTCTCGGCGGAATCTCCCGGACTCCGGCGCTTTCTAGCGGCCTACCGCTGGCTCCCGCCTGAGGGCGAGCCGACCCGGAATTGACCGGGGCGACCCGAAGCTGCGGCGTTGCGCAGGGAGCCGGGGCCCTGTATCTGAATGGCTGTTCCCATGGCCACGGAGACCCCAGCCCCCTTCCGCAGCCCCAGCCAGCGCACCCTCGCCGCCATCGTCTTCACCGATGTCGTCAGCTTCAGCGCCCGCATGCATTCCGACGAGGTGGCCACGCTCCAGATGCTGCAGCGCGACTTCGAGGAGATGCGCAAGCTCTGCGCCGAATACAAGGGCGAGGTCCTCAAGACAACGGGCGACGGCCTCCTGCTCACGTTCACGAGCGCCGTCCAGGCCGTGGCTTGCGCGCTGGCGATGCAGCGCCAGTTCGCGGCCGAGGCGAAGGACCGGCCCCCGGGCGGGGCGCTACAGCACCGCGTCGGCATCCACCTCGGCGACGTGCTGGTGCAGGACAAGGACGTGATGGGCGATGGCGTCAACATCGCCTCGCGCCTCCAGGCCGAGGCCGAGCCGGGCGGCATCTGCATCTCGCAGACCGTTTACGACGTGGTGAAGAACAAGCTCGAGATGAAGGTGGTCAGCCTTGGGGCGCGCGACCTGAAGAACATTGCGCAGGCCGTGCCCGTCTACCGCCTCATCCTCGAGGCCCAGACCCTGGATTCCGCGTCCAACGCCGCGCGGACGCCCGGGTCGCGGGCCCGCAGCAGGCTGGTCGCTGCCATCGGTGCGGTGGCCGCGCTGGCCGTCGTCCTCGCGGCCGTCGCGTTCTTTGGCCGCCGCTCGACCGGGAATCCCGGGGCAGCCCCGGCCGCACCGCCCGCCGCCCCGCGGGCAGCCCCGCCGACCGCAGCCCCGCCAGCCGCCGCAGCGCCGGCGGCCCAAGTCGCGGGCAGCGCCGCGCCCGGCGACCTCGCGGACAGCCTCGCAAGCGAATACAACAAGCGCCGGGACGTGATGCAGCAGCTGCACGCCCTCTACCTGGACAAGTACGATTTCAACGGCCTTGTCGTGGCCCTTCGGGACAAGGGGGAGAGCCCCTCGGCCCCTCCCGGCCTGCAGCAGACGCTGCGCGCCGCCGAGCAGCTCGCGAGGATGAAGGGGTGGCTCGACCTGGCCCTGGCACGACACAGCGGGCAGCGTCCGCTCCTCGTGCGCGACCTGTCGGGAGACGCGGCCAAGGACGTGGGCGTGTACCTCGCGCCGGACCAGCGCGTGGTCTTCCTTCAGGGGGGCGCGCCCAAGCCGCGCGACTGGACCGGCCTCAGCCCGTCGGAGTTCGGAGCGATCATTGTGAGCGCCGTGCGCGAGGCGAAGGAGCCGCCGCGCGCGGTCGTCTTCGGCGCCCAGGCCTTCGCCCGGTTCTACGCGCTGCCCTCGATGACGGAGGCGCTGGCCTCGATCAGGGCGCAGCGCCAGAAGGGCGCCCCGTCCCCGTGACGGGGCCGCCCGCGGACGAGGCGGGCGTTGATATTTCCGCCGAACCGGCTTCCTTTCAGGTCGTCCCCCATTGGAGGGACCGTTCCCCCACCCCACCATGAACAAAAGCCTCCTGTGCCTGTCGCTCGCCTGCCTGTTCTGCCTTTCCTCCCTGACGTACTCCTCGCTCGCGCAGACGACCCCCGCCCCGACGCCCCCGGCCGTGCCCGGCGGCCCGCATCCGGGCGTCAGGGGACGCCACCCGGCGATCCGCATGGCGATCGGGGCGCTTGAGCGCGCCAAGGCCGATTTGCAGGCGGCCGCGCATGACTTCGGCGGCCACAGGGTGGATGCCATCGCCGCGTGCGACGCCGCGATCGCCCAGTTGAGGCTCGCCCTGCAGTACGCAAACGCCGAAGAGCCGAACCAGGGCAGCCCGGCGGCCCCGCCGTCCCAGTAACGTGATCCGCCCGCCCCGCAGAGCGCCCCGCCGCGCCGTGCAACCGGGTCCCGCCTGAGGCCCTCCCCGCGCCCCACAGATGCCCGAGCTCACGCGCCGCAGCTTCATCAAGGCCTCCGCGGTCGCCGGCGCGGCGATAACGCTCGGCCGGGTGGCGGGGGCGCCAGGGGAGCAGCCGCAGCCGGCGCCCCGGACCTCGCCATCGTGGACGGACAGGCCGATGCGGTGGGCGCAGCTCACGCTCGTGGAGAACGACCCCGGGAACTTTGACGCCGGGTTCTGGCTCGATTACTTCCGGCGCACGCACTCCGACGCCGCGTGCCTGAGCGCGGGGGGCTGCGTGGCGTACTACCCCACGCAGGTCCCGTTCCACCACCGCAGCGCGTGGCTCGGCGATCGCGACGTCTTCGGCGAGCTCGTGGCCGGCTGCCGCGGGCTCGGCATGGTGGTCGTCGCCCGCACCGATCCTCACGCCACGTACGACGACGTGAAGGCGGCGCATCCCGACTGGATCGCGGTCGGCGCCGACGGCCGGCCGCGCCGCCACTGGGCCTCGCCCGAGATGTGGGTCACCTGCGGCCTAGGCCCCTACAACTTCGAGTTCATGACCGAGGTGAAGCGGGAGATCATGTCGCGCTACCGCGTGGACGGCATCTTCATCAACCGCTGGGACGGCGCCGGGATGTGTTACTGCGAGCACTGCCGCGCGAACTTCAGGGCGGCAAGCGGGTTCGACCTGCCGCGGACGGACGACCCGAGGGACCCGGCCCGCCGCGCCTACGTGCTGTGGCGCCAGGAGCGCCTGTTCGGCCTGTGGCGCCTGTGGGACGCCGAGGTGCGCAAGATCAACCCCGACTCGTGCGTGATCCCGAACACGGGCGGGGGCGCTGCGAGCTCCATGGACATGAAGCGGATCGGCGAGCTCGCGCCGACACTCATGGCCGACCGCCAGTCGCGGCGCGGCCTGATGCCCGTCTGGGCCAACGGCAAGAACGGCAAGGAGTACCGCGCCGCCATGGGCGGCAAGCCGATCGTCGGGATCTTCAGCGTCGGACTGGACGAGGCCTACCGCTGGAAGGACGCCGTCCAGGCGCCCGAGGAGACGCGGCTCTGGGTGGCCGACGGGATCGCCAACGGCATGCGCCCCTGGTTCACGAAGTTCGGGGGCGCCATCAACGACCCCCGCTGGCTCAAGCCCGTGGAGGAGATCTACGCCTGGTGCCACGGCGCCGAGCGCTACCTGCGCAATGAGCGCCCGCTCGCGAGGGTGGCCATCGTCTACTCGCAGCAGACGGCGTGGTTCTATTCCGGCGAGCGCGGGGCGCCTGGCGGCGTCGAGGACGCTGCCCTCGGCTGGTACCAGGCGCTCGTCGAGGCGCGCGTCCCCTTCGAGATGGTGCACGACCGCCTGCTGGACGCCGCGCGCCTCGCGCCGTTCAAGACGCTCATCCTGCCCAACATCGCCGCGCTGTCCGACGCGCAGTGCGACCAGCTCCGCCAGTTCGTCCGGCGCGGCGGCGGCCTGGTCGCCACCTCAGAGACCTCGCTCTGCGACGAGTGGGGCGCCTCCCGCCGGGACTTCGGCCTGGCCGACCTCTTCGGCGCGAGCTGGGGCGGCCGGAGCGAGGGCCCGATGCACAACGCCTATCTGCGCCTCGAGCATGAGTCGGCGCCGGCGCACCCGCTCCTGCGCGGCCTCGAGGACGCGCCGCGGATCATCCACGGCGTGTGGCGCGTCGAGGTCGCCGCCAACGCGCCTTATCCCTCCCCGCCGCTCACGCTTATCCCCCCCTATCCCGACCTACCCATGGAGAAAGTCTACGCGCGCCAGCCGCGCACGGACATCCCGCAGGCATTCCTGCGCGAGCTTCCCGGCGGGGGCCGCGTCGCCTACTTCCCGTGGGACGTCGACCGGACCTACTGGGACGTCCTCGCCGTCGACCACGGCAAGCTGCTTCGAAACGCGGTCTTCTGGGCGACGAACGAGGAACCCCCGGTGACAGTGTCCGGACCGGGAGTGCTCGACGTGACAATCTGGCTCCAGCGCAGCTCGCTCACAGTGCATCTCGTCAACCTGACCAACCCGATGATGCTGAAGGGGCCGATCCGCGAGCTGATCCCGGTGGGCGAGCAGAAGGTGCGCGTGCGCATGCCCGCCGGGCTCACCGCACGCGGCCTGCGCCTGCTCGTGTCCGGCTCGACGCCGGAGTTCCGCCAGGCGGGAGAGTGGCTGGACCTGACGGTGCCACCCTTCGCGGCCCACGAGGTCGTGGCAATCGACGTCTGACGCGGCCCGCGCGCCGCGGGCATTGCAATCGCCCCGCATAACCCTATCAAGGCCCTCGCTTGAATACCCCTCCCCGGACAAGGCTGCTCAGAGGCATGCGCGGCGACGCAATCCTAGCGCTCGGGCTGGCCCTCGCGGCCGGCCCGGCCCGGTTGACGGCGCAGGAGGCGCTGTCGATCAACGACCAGGAGTACCTCGAGATGACCGGGCTCAACGTGATGCTCGCGCACGACTACTATCCCGAGGGCCACCAGGGTGGCATCAGCATCATCCAGAACGGCCAGCGGATCGCGACCAACGGCGACGTCCGGCTCGAGCCCACGCCCGGCCAGTGGCAGCCGACGCCCTCCGTCGGCAAGCGCGAGGTCGACCGCGCCGCCCAGGAGATCAGCGTGCGCATGTCCTATCCCAACGAGAGCCAGAACCGGAAGGGCCTGAACCCGATCGCCTATCCCGACCTCAACTTGGGCTACGTCCTGAAGATCCGGCCCGACGGTCGCGCCTTCCGCATCGTCGTCGACCTCGACCAGCCGCTTCCCGCCGCTTGGGTCGGCAAGGTCGGCTTCAACCTGGAGCTTTTCCCCGGCATCCTCTTCGGAAAGTCGTACGAGCTTGGGGCCCAGCGCGGCATTTTCCCGCGGCAGGCCAACGGGCCCGGCGCCGAAGCCGACGGCGACTACGAGCTCGCCCCGCTCGGCCGCGGCACAAGGCTCGTGGTCGCGCCCGAGTCCGAGGGCCAGCGCATGACGATCGAGGCCCTGCGCGGCGGCGAGATCGTGCTCCTCGACGGCCGCGCGCAGCACAACAACGGCTGGTTTGTGGCCCGCTCGCTGGTGCCGGCGGGCGCGACGAAGGGGGCCATCGAGTGGCTGGTCGCCCCGCACGCGATCCCCGGATGGAAGTCGGAGCCCGTCATCCAGGTCTCCCAGGTCGGCTACCACCCCAAGCAGCGCAAGGTCGCCGTCATCGAGCTCGACCAGCACGAGACGGACCTTAAGACGGCGACGCTCTGGCGGGTCACGGACACCGGATTCGAGCGCGTCGCGGAGGCTCCGGCCAGGGACTGGGGGCGCTTCCTGCGCTACCGATACCTGCAGTTCGACTTCAGCGACGCCGTGCGGCCGGGAATGTACGCCGTCGGATACGGCGACAAGCGCTCGAACGTCTTCGAGATCGGCGACCGCGTGTTCGAGCGCAACGTCTGGCAGCCGACGGTCGAGTATTTCCTGCCCGTCCAGATGGCCCACATGCGCGTGAACGACCATTACCGCGTCTGGCACGGGCTCTCCCACATCGACGACGCGCTCATGGCACCCGTCAACCACAACCACTTTGACGACTACGTGCAGGGCCCCTCCACCCTCACCCGGTTCCAGCCCGGCGATCACGTCCCCGGCCTCGACCGCGGCGGCTGGTTCGACGCGGGAGACCACGACCTGCGCATCGAGTCCCAGGCCGACACGGTCCACGGCCTGGCGCTCGCGTGGGAGCTCTTCCACCCGACCCTCGACGACACGACGGTCGACCAGGCGGCGCGCATCGTCGAGATACACCGCCCCGACGGGAAGCCCGACGTCCTCCAGCAGATCGAGCACGGCGTGCTCACGATCGTCGGCGGCTACAACTCCATGGGCAGGCTATACCGCGGCATCCAGGACGCGTCGCTCCACCAGTACACGTTCCTCGGCGACGCCGCCGACATGACCGACAACAAGGTCTTCCACGACACCAACGGCGAGGCGATGAAGATCCTCGCCGAGGCCGCCGTCTCCGGCTCGCAGGCCGAGCCCAAGATCGACCACCTGCCCCCGCTCGGGTCCGAGGGCTCGGCCGACGACCGCTGGGTCTTCACCGAGGAGAACGCGCGGCGCGAGCTGGACGTCGCCGGGGCCCTGGCCGCCGCGTCCCGGGCGCTCACGGGCTTCAACGACCCGCTCGCCAAGGACTGCCTGCGCATAGCCAGGGAGCTCTGGAAGAGCGCGCGGGCGGCGGACTCTTCGGTCTTCCGGCTCGAGCCGGCGATCGAGCTCTACCAGACCACCGGCGAGAAGGAATACGCCGACACCATCCTGGGCCTGGGCGACCAGATCGCGGCGAGGGTCGACCACATCGGCTGGCTCGGCGCGCGGGCCATTCCGCTCCTTAAGGACGCGGCCTTCACCGCGAAGATGAGGGCCGCGTTCGGCCCCTGCCGCGAGCGGATCGACGCCCTGGAGAAGGAGACGCCATACGGCATCCCCTACAGCCCGGACATCTGGGGGGCCGGATGGGAGATCCAGCGCTTCGGCGTCCAGCAGTACTTCCTCCACGCCGGGGCGCCGGACATATTCCCCACGACATACATGCTGCACGCGATCGACTTCATCCTCGGCTGCCATCCCGGCTCGAACACGGCGTCGTTCGTCTCCGGCGTCGGCGCCAGGTCGCTGATCCCCGCCTACGGCATGAATCGGGCCGACTGGTCCTACATCCCGGGGGGCATCGCCTCCGGGACGGCCCTCATCCGACCGGACTTCCCGGAGCTCCTCGAATGGCCGTTCATCTGGCAGCAGGGCGAGTACTGCCTGGGCTACCCGACATCGGACTACGTGTTCCTGATCCTCGCGGCCGACCACGTCCTCAACCAGTAGCGCCGTCCCAGGAGGCGGGCGGTGCGCTGGCAATGGCGGCGGAACGTGATATGTTGCGGCCGCCCCCGGGGAACGACAGCCCCGGGCGCCATTCCAACCCCCTCACCGAGATGAAGACCCTGCACGCCAAACAGATTAGCCGCCAACTGAAGTCGCTCCCCCAATGGTCGAAGCGCGGCAAGACCATCCGCCGGCGATTCGAATTCGAGGCCTTCCCCGAGGCGGTCGGATTCGTGAACCGGGTCGCCGTGAGGGCGGAAAAGAGCAACCACCATCCAGACATCGACATCCGCTGGAACAAGGTGACGCTGGCTTTGACGACGCATGACAAGGGGGGCCTCACCGGAAGGGACTTCTCCATGGCGCGCGAGTGCGACGAGGTCTTCTCCAGGTTCTTCGCGCCCTGACCGGGTCCCGCGCGGGCCCGAAGGCCCGCGCACGGCCGATTCAGTTCGCCTTCACCCAGGCCAGGCCGTCGTCCACGGGCCCGACGGTGATCAGCCGCTCGAGCCTCCAGGTCCCCACGTTGATGACAGCGACCTGCCCGCTCGCGTCGCAGGAGACGTAGGCCACGTCCCCGTCGGGCCGCACGAGCACCTCCTGCGGGGCCTTGGGCACGTTCAGGGTGTGCACCACGGTCATCGTTGTCAGGTCGACAACGCCCACCATGTCGATGGCGGGAAGCGCCACGATCAGCCATCGGCCGTCCGGAGTAGCGGCGGTTCCGAAGCCGAGGCCCGGCAGCGGGATCGACGCGCTTTCGGAATTCGTACCGGTGTCGATGACGACAAGGCGCGCGGCGGTCTGGTCCGCCGTGAACGCCATGCGGTCGTCGGCCGACAGCGCGATGCGCTGGATGATGGGCGCGACGGGAATCGTCGTGACGAGCCTGCGCGACTTCAGGTCGAGGACCGACACGGAGCCGGGATTGACGTTCGCCGTGTAGCCGAGGAGGCCGTCGCTCGAGATGGCCAGCATGTGCGACTGCGGGCTGCCGGTGGGAATGGAGCCCACGATCCTCAGGGACCTCGGGTCTATGATCGTGACGGAGTCATCGAGCTCCGTGGTGACATACAAGAGGCCGTCCTTCGGCCCGACGACGGGGCGGTGCGGGCGCATCCCCCTGCCCAAGTCGACCGTGCCGACGATCCTGGACTTCCGAAGGTCCATCACCCGTATGAGGCGCCCGTCGGTGCCCGCCTGGCCGACCCCAGCGCTGCCGTAGATCGGGACAAACGCGCGCCTGCCGTCCTGCGAGACAGCCACCTCGTGGCCAGTCGTGGCGCCCTCGGGTATCACCGCGACCTGGATCCCCAGGTTCACCTCGACGACGGAAAGCGTGTCGTTGCCCTTGTTGGCAACCAGCAGGAACCCATTGGATTTCTGAGAGTTGTTGGATTGCGCCTCCGCGGGGACCGCAGCCAGCCAGCTCGCGAGGCTGGCGCCTAGAATCATGCAGATTCTGGGGACGTGTTTCACGGAAGGCACTTGGCGCAGTATCACGAACCGGCAAAGGGAAAGTCAAACGCCCGTGAAATGGGGAGAATACTGATCGCCTGCCCGGGCGCGGCACCGTCCCGGCCGGAGCGGGACGGGCCCTGGCCCCGCGGCCCATTTTTGTTTGGCGGTGACGGCCGGCACCGCGCAAGGATCGGGCGGATGGAACTGGGTTATTTCCTAAAAGGCGCGGCCATAGGCTTTTCGATCGCCGCTCCCGTCGGCCCGATCGGGGTCCTGTGCATTCGCCGCTCCCTGGCGGACGGCACCTGGAAGGGCTTTGCCGCCGGCTTGGGTGCCGCCTCGGCGGACGCCGCCTACGGTTGCGTGGCGGGGTTCGGCCTCACGGCGGTGTCCGGCTTCCTGGTGAGGCACCAGACCCCGCTCGGCCTGATCGGCGGCGCCTTCCTGTGCTGCATCGGCATCCGGACCTTCCTGAGCAGGCCGGCGCAGGACGCGCCGGCTGCCGCCGACAGCATGCTCGCGATCTACGGGTCGACGCTTCTGCTAACCCTCGCGAATCCGGCGACCATCCTCTCCTTCGCGGCCGTGTTCTCGGCCATCGGGCTTGGCATCTCGGCCGACTATCCGGGCGCCGCCAGGCTCGTCCTTGGCGTCTTTGCGGGCTCTGCACTCTGGTGGCTGATCCTGAGCGGCGGCGTCGGCCTGCTTCGGTCGCGCGTGACGCCCGCCTGGCTGCGGGCCGTCAACCGCCTCTCCGGCTGCGTCCTTGCCGGCTTCGGCATCTACGCGATCGTCCATCCCCTGATGTGACCTTCGGCGCGCCGCCCGCCATTCGGGCCCGCGCCGGGCCCGGGTTCCAAGGCGGTTCCCGCCCCGGGCTGTTGACAGACATTCGATGCCCAGTAGGGTGACGCGGCACCAAACGGCGGATAAATGAGCAAGTTCACCCTCAGAGTAAACGGCCAGTCGCGCGTGGTGAACGTCGCCGCCGACACGCCCCTCCTCTGGGTCCTTCGCGACAGCCTCGGCCTCGTCGGCACGAAGTTCGGATGCGGCATCGGCCAATGCGCCGCGTGCACCGTGCACCTGGCGGGTGCGCCCATCAGGTCGTGCATGATGCCGGTGTCGGCGGCCGCCGGGGCCCCCATCACGACGATCGAGGGCCTTTCGCCGGACGGGTCCCATCCGCTGCAGAAGGCGTGGTGCGAGCTCGACGTCGCCCAATGCGGCTATTGCCAGCCCGGGCAGATCATGTCTGCCGCTGCGCTCCTCGCGAACAATCCCAACCCGACCGACGGCGACATTGACGACGCGATGTCCGGCAACATCTGCCGGTGCGCCACCTACCACCGGATCAGGGCCGGCATTCACCGGGCGGCCGAGATCGCTGCCGCGGCCAAGGAGGCCCGGGCATGAGCGCGGTGCTCCAGACGCCGCTCGACCGGCGCTCGTTCCTGAGGATCGTCGCGATGGCCGGGGGCGGCCTCGTCCTCGGGCACTACGTCAGGCCCGCGGGCGCGGCGGAGCCGGCGGCGGCGGATGTCGAGAAGGAGGGCGGCCTTTTCATCCCGAACGCCTTCATCCGGATAGCCCCGGACGGGACCGTCACCGTGTTCTCGGCGCGCCCGGAGGTCGGCCAGGGGATCAAGACATCGCTGCCGATGGTGGTCGCCGAGGAGCTCGGGGCCGACTGGCGAAACGTGAGGGTGGTCTCGGCCCAGCTCGACCCGGTCTTCGGCCCGCAGTTCGCGGGCGGGAGCATGTCGACGCCGATGTCATACACGCTGATGCGCAAGATGGGCGCCACAGCGCGCACCGTCCTGGTGGAGGCGGCGGCCCAGACCTGGGGCGTGCCCGCGAGCGAATGCGTCGCCGCCGACGGCGCGGTCCGGCACGCGCCCACCGGGCGCTCGATCAAGTTCGGCGAGCTGGTGGCGAAGGCGTCCACCCTCCCGGTCCCGCCCGAGGATTCCGTCAGGCTGAAGGACCCGAAGGACTTCACGCTCCTTGGAAAGAGGATCGGCGGGGTCGACAACCCCAAGGTCGTCACCGGGCAGCCCCTGTTCGGGATCGACCAGTCGCGCCCCGGGATGGTGTACGCCGTCTACGAGAAGAGCCCCGTGTGGGGCGCGCGCCCGCTGAGCGCCAACGTCGAGCAGGTGAAGCCGCTTCCGGGGGTCCGCGACGCGTTCATCATAGACCGCACGGTGCCGGCGGGCCAGCTGACCGGACTCGTGCCCGGGGTGGCGATCGTGGCCGAATCCACGTGGGCCGCCTTCAGCGCACGCAAGCAGCTGAAGGTCCAATGGGAGGACGGCCGGTTCCCCAACAGCAGCTGGGACGATTTCGCGCGCCAGGCCCGGGAGCTGGCGGCCGCGGCCCCCGGCGCGCAGAACGTAAGGGAGGTCAGGAGGGACGGCGACATCGACAAGGCCTTCGCCGCGGCGGCGCACGTGGTCGAGGCCGCGTACTCCTACCCGTTCATCTCCCACGTCAACCTCGAGCCCCAGAACTGCCTCGCCCACGTCCACGGCGACAGGGCGGAGATCTGGGCCCCGACGCAGAACCCCGACTCCGCGCGCAAGCTTGCGGCCCAGGTCCTCGGCATCGAGCCCGAGAAGGTCGAGGTGACCATCACGCGCATCGGCGGCGGCTTCGGCCGGAGGCTCGACTCGGATCCGGTGGCCGAGGCTGCGGCGATCTCCCAGCGGGTCGGGGCGCCGGTCAAGCTGACTTGGAACCGCGCGGACGACATGCAGCACGACCACTACCGGCCGGGCGGTTTTCATTTCCTGAAGGGCGCCGTCGATTCCCAGGGCGGGCTGAGCGCGTGGCGCACCCACCACGTGGCCTTCGGCTCCACCATGGGCTCCGACGAATATCCCGCCCGCTTCGTGCCGAATTACCTCCAGCTGGACAGCAACCTCGACAACGGGATCCCCCAGGGCCCTTGGCGGGCCCCGGGAAGCAACACGTACGCATGGGTGATCTGCTCCTTCCTCGACGAGCTCGCCCACGCCGCGGGCAGGGACCCCGTGGAGTTCAACATCGCCGTGCTCGGCGACAGGGACATGGTCCCCGGCACCGGCGAGCGCAGCCGCCCCTACAACGCGGCCCGCATGCGCAATGTCTTGCGCCAGGTCGCCGAGAAGTCCGGCTGGGGAAAGCCGCTGGCCCGCGGCAAGGGAATGGGGCTGGGCTACTTCTTCAGCCACCAGGGCTACATCGCGGAGGTGGCCGAGGTGACGGTGTCTCCCAAGGGCGAGCTCAGGGTCGACCGCGTCGTCGCGGCCGTGGACGTCGGCTCGCAGATCGTGAACCTGAGCGGCGCCGAGAATCAGGTGCAGGGCTCGATCATCGACGGATTGAGCGCCGCATGGATGCAGGAGCTGGACATCCGGCAGGGCCGGGTCGTGCAGGCCAATTTCGACGATTACACCATGCTGCGCATCCCCGACGCGCCCAGGGCGATAGAGATCCACTTCATCAAGACGGATTATCCGCCGACCGGCCTCGGAGAGCCGGCCCTCCCGCCGCTCGCGCCCGCGGTCTGCAACGCGATCTTTGCCGCAACCGGCAAGCGGGTCCGGCAGTTCCCGATCTCCCGGACCGACCTTTCGTGGTCCTGAGCGGGCTGCAGATCCGCCCGAGGCGCCTGCGATGAAGGAGCTGCAGGCGATCGTCGGACACCTGAACGGCGCCAAGCGCGGGGGCGTCCTGGCGACGCTGGTCACGGTCGAGGGGTCGTCCTACCGCAAGCCGGGCGCGAGGATGCTCGTGACGGAGGACGGACTGCGCATAGGCTCGATAAGCGGAGGATGCCTCGAGGAGGACCTGATAGAGCGCTCAGGACACGTGTCGGCGACCGGCCTGGCGGAGCTCGCCGTCTACGACACGACGGCCGACAACGATCTCCTGTGGGGCGTCGGGCTCGGCTGCCACGGCGTGATCCGCGTCCTTCTGGAACCCGTGCGCGCAAGCCCCGACTGGGCCGCGGCGGTCGCCGACAATTTCAGGGCGGGCCGCGCGACGGACCTTGCGGTCGTCTGGGGCGGGCCCGGGCCCAGGGGGACGTTCCTGCGGGAGGGGCGGGCCGCGGCGCGCCTCGCGGCGGCGGGCGTGTTCCTAGAGACCGTCGAGCCCCTGGTCTCGCTCTCCATCTTCGGGGCGGGAGACGGTGCCCGGCCCCTCGCCCGGCTTGCGCGCGAACTTGGATGGAGGGTGAGCGTCGCGGATCCGCGGCCCGCGCTGGCCACCGAGGCCAGGTTCCCCGGCGTGGCCAGCCTGGTCACGGCCCCGGCGGACGAGCTTGTCGCCCGGGCGCAGCCGGCGCCGGGCTCCCTCGCCGTCATCATGACGCACCACTACGTGCACGACCGGCCGCTGCTGCGCCATCTCCTGCCGCTCCCCCTTGCGTACCTGGGAATGCTCGGGGCAAAGGGCCGGTCGGAGAGGATACTGGCCGAGCTTTCGCAGGAGGGCTTCGCCGCGACGCCGGAGATGCTGGCGCGCCTGCACGCTCCGGTAGGCCTCGACCTGGGGGCCGAGGGACCCGAGGAGGTCGCCTTGTGCATCATCGCCGAGATGATGGCCGTCCTGGCCGGGCGCGACGGCCGGCCGCTGCGAGAGCGCACCCTCCCAATCCATGCCTGAGCGGGAGCCTGAGCCCCGGGGCGAGCCGCGGTTGGGCGCGGTCGTCCTCGCCGCCGGGGGCTCGTCGCGGATGGGCTCCGCGAAGCAGCTGCTGGAGCTGGGCGGAAGACCGCTCGTCGCCGGGGCCGTCGAGGCGGTGCTCGGGTCACCGGCGCGCCCGGTGGTCGTCGTGGTCGGGGCGGATGCCGAGAGGGTCCGGGCAGCGATAGCCCGCCAGCCGGTCTCCGTCGTGTTCAATCCGGCGTGGTCGTCGGGCATCGCCTCGTCGATAAGGCTCGGACTCTCCGCCCTGCTCGGCGCCGAGCCAGCCCTCGACGCGGTGCTGGTGGCCCTCTGCGACCAGCCGGCCCTCTCCCCGGCAATCATAGGGCGGCTCGCCGCCCTCCACCGGGCAACCGGGCTCATCGCCGCCGCCCGGTACAGCGGGCGCAACGGGGCGCCCGCCGTGTTTGGCCGCGAGCATTTCGCGGCGCTCGCGGCACTGGAGGGCGACGAGGGAGCCCGCAGGCTGCTCAACGGGCAGCCCGGCCTGGTGGCCGCGGAGGACCTTCCCGAGATGGGCCTGGACCTCGACACGCCCGACGACTGCAGGGACTGGGTGCGCCGGCATCAGGGACCCTAGGTAGGCAGCATAAGGCGCCGGCTAAGAACGGCTTGGGCATGCAGCTCAAAGAATCCGCCGCATGTCAGCAGACCTTAGTCAAATCCCGCCGCCGAGAACGCCTTCATCGCGGCCACGATCGTCGGCATTTGCGTGCCGAAATGCGCCGGGACGAGCTTCAGGCTCATCCTGACGGAGATCTGCGGAGGCCGCCGAGAAGGCGTCAAGGACCGCCTGAGCCCACGGCCGAGCCGGACGGGGATGGATTGTCGGGGGGAAGCCGCGCCCGCTCAGTCCTCGGAATCGAAGACCTGCACCCGCACCCAGGACCCCTCGTTTTGCTCCACGAACGAGAGATGGATGGGGTCGATCTGATAGGCGTCGTGCGCCGCCGCGCTCCTGAACATGATGGTCAGCGCGAGGTCGAAGGTCCTGTCGGTCACGCTGCGCTCGGGGACGGAGGCCGGCGCCCCGATGTGGATCCTCTCGATCGTCTTTATCGCGGCGAGCTTCTTGACCTCGGCGCGGAAGCGGGAGCGCTCGGCGGCGGTGAGTTCCGGCTTCAGCCAGAAGTAGACGGCGTGGACTAGCATGGCCGCCTGCCTATCAGACCAGGTTCACCGGGTCCACATCAAGAATCTGGGTAACGCCCTCCGGCCATTCAAACCCGTCCCTGAGCCGGGAGATGTCGCCGATGACCTTCGTCACGCTGTGGACAAAATACCAGAGCTGCCAGCGGTACTCGTCGCGTATTTTCTCGAAGGGCGCCGGCGCGGGGCCGCGCAACTCCGCGCGGCCGCCGAGGACGCCGCGGGCGCGCTTTGCCCACTGCTCCGAGACGAACTTTAGCTTGTCGGGATTCGTCCCCCGGAAGAGGTGCCGGATGAGGTGCCTGTGCGGCGGATAGCCGAACTCGCGGCGGATGCCGAGCTCGGCGTCCGCGAACCCCGCGTAGTCCGCGCGCCGCGCGAACTGGACCGCCTCGGACTGAGGCGTGAAGCTCTGGACGACGACCTCTCCGGCCCGGTCCCCTCTGCCCGCCCGGCCCGCGACCTGGACGAGGAGCTGGAACGTGCGCTCGTTCGCGCGGAAGTCCGGGATGTGCATCGACAGGTCGGCGTCGACGAGCCCCACGAGCGTCACGTTGGGGAAGTCCAGGCCCTTGCCGATCATCTGGGTCCCCACCAGGACATCGATCTTCCCGCTGCGGAACTCGCCCAGCAGCTCGCGGAAGCGGTTCTTGCGGGTCATCGTGTCGGTGTCCATCCGCTCGACCCGCGCCCGGGGAAGCACCCGCCTGACCGCCTCCTCCACGCGCTGGGTTCCGAGGCCGCGCCAGCGGATGTCGGGCGCACCGCACTTCGGGCAGCGCACCGGGGCCGGGCGCTGCTCGCCGCACAGGTGGCAGCGCAGCGTCTCGTCAGATCGGTGGTAGGTCATCGAGACGCTGCAGTGGGGGCACTCCTCGACGGACCCGCACTTGCGGCACTGCATCGACGGCGAATAGCCGCGGCGGTTGATGAAGAGGATGATCTGCTCGCCGAGGTCGAACCGAGCCTGCATGGCGTCCGCGAGGGTGCGCGACAGCGCCGCCGCCCCGCGCTGGCGCGCCACCTCGATGCGCATGTCGACGACGTTGAACGAGGGGAGGCTGCGGGAGTCTACGCGCTTGGTGAGCTGGAGGAGCCCGTACCTCCCGGCGAGGGCGTTGGCGTAGCTCTCGAGCGAGGGGGTGGCCGAGCCGAGCAGGCAATGGGCGCCGCATAGCCTCGCCCGCATGACGGCGACGTCCCGGCCGTGGTAGCGGGGGCTCTCGTCCTGCTTGTAGGCGGGCTCGTGCTCCTCGTCGACGACGACGAGGCGCAGGTCGCGCACGGGGGCGAAGACCGCGGAGCGCGCGCCGACAGCGATCCGGACCTCGCCGGAGGCCAGCGCCAGCCATCCGTCGAGGCGCTCGCCCTCGCTCAGGTGGCTGTGCCAGACGACGCAGCGGTGCCCCGGGGCGATGGCCTCGAGCCTCGAGCGCAGGCGCGCAACGGTCTGCGGGGTGAGGGCGACCTCGGGCACGAGGAGGATGACCCCTCCGCCGGACTCGAGGGCGGCCTGGATCGCGCGCAGGTAAACCTCCGTCTTTCCCGACCCCGTGACCCCGTGCAGGAGCGACACGGCGAACTTTCCGCCCGCGACGGCCTTCGCGAGCGCCGCGACGGCGCCGGCCTGCTCGGGGTTGAGGGCGTGGGGCTGGGCCGCGACGAGCTCGCCGCGCCCCAGGTCGTCCGAGTATCCCTCGCGCTCGACCCGCGTCGCGGACTCGCGCACCAATCCGCGCCCGATGAGCGCGCGCACGGTCGAGGCCGACGTCCCCGTGCGGGAAAGGATGAGCCCCCTCTCCTGGGGCCGGACCTGGGCCTCGAGGAACGCGTAGAGGCGGGCCTGGGCGGGGGCCCTGCGCGCCAGGGCAGCGAGCTCGCCGCCGGCGACCCGCCTGCCGACCGAGAGGAGCCTCTCCACCCGCGCCCGCGCGCCCCGGCGCACGGCCGCGGGAATCATACCCTCGATGACCGAGTCGAGGGGCGCCGCATAGTAGGCGGACATCCACCTGGCGAGGCCGAGCAGGTCCGGCGTCAGCGCGGGGAAGGGATACACGACCTGGGCGACAGGCTTGAGGCGGTCCACGGGATAGTCGTCCGGAGGCCCGATGGCCCCGATCACCCCGATGCGCATCGCGTGGCCGACCGGGATCCTGACGAGGGAGCCCACGGCCGCCGCCGCCCGCAGGGGCTCCGGCACCTTGTAGTGCAGGACCTTGTCAAAACCGGCCAACGGATGGACGCCGACGATCATCGCGGGGATGGACGAGATTGAGCTCCCGCGCGCGGGCACGCGCAATCCCCCTTTGCGCGGCCCAAGGGATCGAATTGACAGCTCCGAGCCCCGCGGGAGACAATCCGGGCCGTGAGTATCCCCTCGGCCCGGGAACGATTCAGGAAATTCCTAGCCCAGAAAGGTCTCCGGGTGACCAGCCAGAGGCTGGCCATATTCGACGCCGCGTTCGCAAGGAAGGAGCACTTCACCGCCGAGCAGCTGCTCAGCTACGCCAGGTCGATCGACGACTCGGTGTCCCGCGCCACGGTCTACCGCACGCTTCCCATCATGACCCGCAGCGCGCTCCTGCGCGAGATCGACATCGGCAGCGGCGAGAAGTTCTACATGCCGACCTCCGAGGAGAACACCCAGATCGCCCAGGTGGTCTGCCTCGACTGCGACCGGATCTTCGAGATCAGCGCCCCGTTCATGGAGTGGTACGGCAGCACGGTGTCCTCGAAGCTGGGGCTGTCGCCCGTCTCCCAGCGCCTGCAGGTGAGCGCCCGGTGCAACCTCCTGCGCGACACCGGCCACTGCCCCAAGAGGCCCTGAGGCGGGCCCGCGCTCCCGATGCACGACGAGACCCCGCGCGACACCGCCTTCGAGATCGGCTTTTTTGAGACGGTCCTGCGGCACGACTCGCAGTGCGTCGAGGTGATCGAGATCCTCGGGGGCCTGTATACCAAGGTGGGCCGGATAGCGGACGGCCTCAGGATGGACCGCAGGCTCGTGCGCCTCCAGCCGGCGAACGCAACGGCGCATTACAACCTCGCGTGCAGCCTCGCCCTCAGCAAGCGCCACTCGGACGCGCTGCGCTCCCTGCGCCACGCGGTGCGGCTAGGATACCGCGATTTTGAGTGGATGCTGCACGACCCCGACCTCCAGGGCCTGAAGAACGTGCCGGAGTTCGGGGCGATCATCGCCCAGCTGAAGCCCCAGAGCTGAGCCGTGTTCTGGCTCAAGAAGTCCGTCTCGTTCTGGCTGATGCCCCTGCCGCTGTGTCTGCTGTTGCTCGCGGCGGGGCTCCTCCTCGTCCGCTCGCCCCGCCGTTCGAGGATGGGGCGCGCGATCCTGTGCTGCGCCGCGGCGCTTCTCTTGCTCTTCTCAAACAAGGCCGTCAGCTGCCTTCTCCTAGGGCCCCTCGAGGGCCGCTACCCCGCGGTCCC
>Ga0187867_10000129_pt1 | contig 66158 bp, 49 predicted proteins | sample June2016WEW_13_1_FD_132976 | JGI IMG/M metagenome (GOLD analysis project Ga0187867, IMG submission 132976) | Peatland microbial communities from SPRUCE experiment site at the Marcell Experimental Forest, Minnesota, USA - June2016WEW_13_10 | ecosystem: Environmental > Terrestrial > Soil >...
GGAGGCGATCATGAGAGTCAGCAAGGGGAAGGCAAGACAAATCGTCTTGTAGGTGATGCGGTCGAGGTTGTCGGCACTGGGCAACAAACGCCCCAGATCCGGGCGCCGCCACAGCAGCAGGAGATAAAGGAGCGAAATGAATACGCCGCCTACCAAGCCCGACAGTATGAAGGGACTGGCGGCGAGGCTTGTCGGGAATAATCCGTCTGCGTCGAGCGATGGATAGCGGCCATCGCGGGCGCGCACCAGAAACATGACCAGCGCCATGACTTGGAGCAGTATGCTGAGGAATACGGCGCGATTGGCGAGCGTCAGGAAGCTATCGTTCCTCTTCCAGCGCGCCAGCCCGTAGAAGACCAGCGGCGATGCGACCACCAAAAGCGTTAACGTCATCAGCCAGCCGAGGTCCGGAACGGTGACGAACAACCGCACGCCCCTGGAAAGGAAGACCTCCGATTTTTGTTCCGGACTCCACGCCACCAAGCTCAACCCGCCCCACTTCTCGAAACGCGTCAAAACGACACCAGCGTAAATAACCAGTGTGCTGGCACTGGTCACGGCAAGGAAGGTCTCGGTCTTGGTGTTGTCCTGGATCAGGAACATCATGGCAAGAGCGAAGCTTAGCGCGCAGGCGGCGTAGGCCAGCATGGCCAGCGCGACGTGCACGTGCAGCCAGGTCGATTGCAGCGCGGGCACCAGTGGGTGAACTTCGGTCCGCAGCAACTGCATCAGCACCACGCCTACAATCGCCACTGGCATTGTGACGGTGCCAATGACCTTGACGCCATATTTCTTCTCGGCCACCAGCGTGAGCACGGCCAGCGTCCACACGAAGCTGAGCAGCATTTCGTAGACGCTCGAAAACGGCACGTGTCCACTTTCGTACCAGCGATGGGCAATGGCTGCAGTATTGGCGAGCAATCCGAGCCAGGTGGCGAAAGACGCGAACTTCACGTACGACTCGGTACCGGTAACCCCAAAACCTAGATACAACGCGCCGGCACCCGAGTAGAAAATCAATGTAGCGAAGAGCAGGTTCTCCTCATTCAAAAGATTGCCACTCTTGACCACGTTCAGAAATGCCATGAACAGCAGGAACGCGATTGCCAATCCGACCAGTACGATCAAGGTCATGCCGGTGTTTGGTTGCTGCTGTTCTGCTTTAACTCGTGCCATTGACATCCTCCAATGAGCCGGTTCAGTTCCCGGAGTAGGTAGCGACCTGCCCGCGCGGAGAGGTCATTGAAATGGGTTTCAGTTCTTCTTCGAGCAACGCCACCAGATGATTGAAGCGCTGCTCAAACGCATCCCGGTTGCGGTTCGCGCTTCCCCCGATCCACAGCGAGCACTTGCCCGTCTTTGGGTCGGAAACCGGTACCACCCAAAACCGAGTGTGCACCACGTAGAACACAAATGACAGTCCAACCCCGATCAACACCACACCTGACCAGACTCCCCACTGCCCCGGTTCGTGCGAGACCTGTAAACCCGTGTAGTGACCCATCTTCAGGTCGACGGCCTGGAACTGGTAGGGCGCCTTCGAGTTGTCGGCGACCTCGTCCAGCGCTGGCAACCATACGTCAAAGTCGTTCCCGGCTTTCTTCGAAGTCACCACCAGGTGGGCTGCCGGATTATCCATATAGTTCGACTTCTTGTACACCTGGCCCTCACGAACCGCGAAGTCGGGGAAAAATTCGGCGAAACGCACCGTGGTATCGGCGTCGAGTGGAACGGTGTCGTTCACCGCCAATGCGATTTCGCGCTTCTCGCCAGAACCGCTGCTCGGAGTCGCGACCAGCAGGACCTTGACCTTGCCATTCGGGCCGTAACTCGATTGATAGAAGCGGACACCGCTGTAGAGCAGTGGATCGTTCACGACAATTTCTTTCTTCAGTACATCCCGTCCGTCTGCCGCCACGGCCAGCTTGGACCACCACTTCTTCGGAGTGCCGTCCTTGTAGTTTTCCTGACCGGTGGCATCGCAGCGGATGGCAAACGGTAGCGTGTGCGTGGTGCCGTCGCGCATCTGGACGATGTTGGTGGTCTGCCCCTCATTCAGACTAAGATACCCACGCCAACCCCAGAGACCGTCCACGAGCGTGCCAAAGAAAATAAGCAACAGGCTGGCATGGACGATGTACACCGCGAGCTCGGAGATCCGGTGCCGTTCCGCGAAAATTCCGAAGTGATCTTCGCGCACCACCCGCTCGGGTTTGAATCCCATCGAATGCAGTGCACGTTCCGCCGCCACCAACCCCGATTCTTCGTCCGCGATGGCCAGCGATTTCTGTGGATGTGAAGCGCGGCGGAAGCTATCGTCGGGGTATTTGTACGGACGCGAGAAGTAGCGCCATGAGTTGGGGAAACGATCAATGGAGGCCGCTACGATGCAAAGACTCACCAGCAGCAGCAATCCGAGGAACCACCAGGCATGAAATACATCGGTCAACCCGACCGCGTCCAGGATGCGGAGCACCTGCGGGGAGTAGGCGTTTTGCATCTCGTCGGGCTCGGTGGCCGGCCGCTGAAGCACGATGGTCCCAACCGCCGAGAGAATCACGACCAGGATCAACAGAACCACGCCGGTCTGGATGGAAGCAATGGTGCGCCACGTTTTGTGGCCAAGTGCGCTCAGATTTACATTCATGTTTATCCCCGTTCCCCAAGCTTGAAATGCAAGTTGCACGCCAGACATGCCATGAAGTGTAAATAACAGATTTTATGACACTTAGCAGAACAGAAGGCGATGAGGACAACCCGTGGTTTGGGCTAAATCACGCACTCCAGCCTGGTCCAGCAGGGATTTCACACATCACACGAGCGTCGTGACGCCGCTCACCTACCCTCGTGATGTGCATGCTGCCGCCACTCCAGATGCCGCGCCCTGCAAAGTGACGAACATCACATACCCCAGTGATGGCGCCCCTTCCCGGCACCCGCTTGCCGAGTTCCAATAGCCTCTGGTATGACAGTGTTGGGAGTCGGAACGTCCCATTGACGGAAGCATTTTGCAGAAAACGACGACGGGGCCCGCTTGGGGCATTTGACCGACGACGCTGTGGCAGAAGGCCCATTCGAGGGTCATAGTTAGGCTCAGAGAAATCCCCGTCAGATCGCGTATGTTCTCAACCTGCTTTTGTTCAGTCAGTTACACACTTATTGTGACTCAGCAACCATGTCCTTGTGATACGGCTACCTTCGTGCAAACGCACCCTTAGGAAGGCGGTTTGAAAGTGCTCCCCCATCGCATCTGGTTCCAGAAGAAGGTCGAAAATCGTAGCGACCGCCCGCTTGCTATCGTTGTTCTGATTTTATTTGCGGTGATCGCGCTGCTCCTCTCGCGCGCCACCGCCGCCGTTCACCCGGTTCCGCTCGATCCCAAGATCGATTCCGCAAAGTGTCTCGAGTGCCACGAGGACAAGTCCAAAGGCAAGGCCGTACATTCTGCCATCGCGATGGGCTGTTTGAGCTGCCACGAGGTCCGGGTCAACAAGGATGTCACCCGTGTAAAGCTGATCACTACCACACCCTACGGACTCTGTCTCACCTGCCACGCCGACAAAGATGCCGCCAAAATTAAGGGCACCGTTCATCCTCCTGCGGTCCGCGATTGCCTCAAATGCCACGATCCGCATACGGCGGAGAACAAGAACCAACTGCTGAAGGCGACCGCAGGCGACAAGAAAGACAATCTCTGTCTCACCTGCCATACCGAGGGCACGAATGTTCCGGAAAAAGGCAGCCGTCATGCTGCACTCGACTCGGGTTGCGACACCTGCCACGTCACGCACAAGAGCGGCGCAGAGCCGACTTTGGAAAACCGCTTTCACCTCACGAAGGCGGCCCCAGCGCTGTGTATCGACTGTCATGATCCGAAGGATGCGGCATTGCAGAAGGCGCATCAAAACCAGCCGTTTGGTTCTGCGAACTGCCTGCAGTGCCACGACCCGCACCAGTCCCCGGCGCCGAAGCTGCTGGCCAAGTTCACACATCCGCCGTTTGCGGAGAAGAGTTGCGACACCTGCCATGCCGCGGCCAAAGATGGAAAAGTGGTTCTGACCCAGGCTAACGTCAAGGACCTTTGCGTGACCTGCCACTCCGACAAGGTGGAGCAGATCGAGAAGGCAAAGGTCCCGCATCCGGGCGCGGCGGGCGATTGCACCGACTGCCACAATCCGCATGCCAGCGCTTACCCGAATTTGCCGAAAACGGATCCGGTGAACATTTGCCTGGGCTGCCATAGCGAGATCGCTGACCTGGCTAAGAAGCCCTATCATCACCAGCCCGCCTTCGTGCAAGGCTGCGCGGTCTGCCATGTTGGGCATGGTGGCGACAACGAGCATCTGTTGCGCGTGGCGGGCGTTAACAAACTGTGTCTGGAGTGCCACGGGCCCGATTCGAGGCCTCAGAAGCTGGAGAGCGAGCACTTGGTGACGATTTTCGGTGGTACGGTGAAGTTGCCGGAGAATTATTTTTCGAAAGTACCAGTTCTGCCCCTGAAGTACAACCTGGGCCACCCGGTTGACCGCCATCCGGTTTCGAACGTCATGGAAGCGACTGATGTCACCAAGGTTAAGGTCGCGATTGATTGCCTGACCTGTCATCAGCCGCATGCCTCGGCGCAGCCCGGCTTGCTGGCGAAAGACCAGGCCAATAACTCCTTGTTCTGCGCAAGTTGCCACAAGGATCTGCCAAAAAAGTAGCAAGGAAGAGTTCAGTTATGAGAGACGACGCTAATTCAAGAGGAAAGCAAACAAAGAGAGCAGCAAAAATGAGCAAGCCAATCCACAAATCGATTCAACCGCGAAAGGGCTGGCTGTCACTCGCGATTCTGGTGGCTGTGGGCTTGCTCTGTTGCTCCTTCGGCTTCGCTTCCGACCAGGACAAGAAGAAGAAGGACGAGCCGCAGCCGACAAAGTCGATTCTGGACTTTATCGACAAGTCGAAGGTCGTCTGGCCGCAGCCCCCGAACATCGCGCGTGTGAAGTACATGGACTATTTCGCGGGCGAAAAGCTTCCTGACTTCAACGCTCAGAAGGCAAAGCCCAAAAGCGGCTGGATGGACCGACTGGCAGGCACGACCGCCGAGAAGTCCGACAACCCCCTCAAGAACCATTTCTTCATGGGCGAACCGCATGGGCTCGCGGTTGATTCCAAGGGCAGGCTCTACGTCGCGGACGGCAAGGTGGGCGCTATTTTTATCATCGACCCAGAAACAAAAGACACGGAGATGATCAAGAACGGCAAAGATGCCGGCTTTGCGCTGATCAATGGATTAGCGATTGACGACTCCGACCGGCTCTTCGTCTCCGACTCTGAGGCTCACCGGATACTGGTTTTCAATAAGGACCACAAGGGCGAGGCCGCCATCACGCAGGGTTTAGTCACTCCCGCCGGGATGGCGATCGATAACGAGAACCGCTTCCTTTATGTGGCCGATATCGGTCTCGACCAAGTGCTGGTCTACGATGCCGACAATCTCACGCCGCTGCGCCGGATCGGAACTCCGGATACAAAACACGAGTCCAACGCATTGGGAGACTTTGCCAAGCCGACCAGCGTGGCCGTCGATCAAGAGGGAAACCTTTACGTTGCCGACATGCTCAACTACCGAGTCGAGATCTTCGATGCCGATGGCAAGTTCATACGAGCGTTCGGAAAGCATGGCGATGGTCCTGGTTATTTCGCTATGCCCAAGGGAATTGCCGTTGATTGCGATGGACACATTTGGGTGACCGACACAATGCAGAACCGAGTTCACCTCTTTACCCAGGAGGGCGACTTGCTGATGTATATGGGCAACAAGCAAGGCGTTCTGCCGGGCACGTTTTCCGGTTTGCAGTACATCCTGATCGATAAGCAAAATCGGGTCTTCACCTCCGAGGTCTATCCCGGCCGCGTGCAGGAGTTCCGCTACGTGACGCAGGACGAGGCGCAAAAGGAGAAAGACCGGCGCGACGCGCTAAAGGCAGCTGGCAAGGCTCCGGACAGCAAGCCACAGAAGGAAATTCCAGCGCCATTTCCGACGCAAGCGAAGTAGAACGACAACGGCGACCCTCCCAAGGCGAAGGCACCGGCCACGAGCTAGTTTGGACGCCTTCGCCCATGAAGCCCTCGGTGACATCGCTCACAACATCCAGTTACTTTTCGCCAAGGGGGAACCCGTACGCTTCATCCTGCGTGTGAGGTCGGCCACATATCTGTGTGATGCCATGGGACTTTGACCCGGATTAAGTACATCGCCTGTGACCAAGTCAACCCCGTCGTCACCCCCGAAGTCTACGCTGGCTCCGTGTAGGAGTTTCTTTACATCACCTGGGAAGAGGCGCGCAAGGAATTCAAATACCGCGAGGGCAGAGAAGAACAAGTCCTTGATTCGAAACCGGTTCCGCGGGAGAACCAGCTGCGTCGTCGTCGCCGCCGCAAGAGAAGCAGAACGACAGGACAAGCCGAAGAAACCGGCTACGACCTAGCGGGTCGCAAGTTTTGGACGCCTTCACCGACGGGGCCATCGGTGATATCGATCACAATAGCGTGTGACCTTTTGTCAAGAATGAGCCTGAACGCTTCATCGCCTGCGTGAGGCCGGTCACATTCTTGTGTGACCTCCTTGCGGAATTTGACCACCCCCACTGCGGGAGAATGCCCAACCGGGCCTTCCATCGGTAGTGATGAGAATTGCAACACTCTTGGACGTAGGATGCATGCCCAAAAGAATTAGATACTTACAGAGCCTGCCGACAAGTCCAGTCTGGCTCGAAAGTACGGTGACCTTCGTGCATTCCCATCTACCGAGGAACCGGACGGTTCAGGTCCAGTCCGAAGAGTTTTAAATTAAATGGAGGCAATACATAATGAAGAAGCTATTCTTAGTAATTCTACTGGTGGTTATGGCTTCGGCCATGGTGCTCGCCCAAACCCAGGCCGCACTTCCCACCACATCCGGAGCTGCAGGCGCCGTCGCCCCCACGGTCGACGTCCTCGGCGCTCACCAGAACTACGGCCGCGGTTGCGCCGGCTGCCATGCTCCGCACAGCGGCAATCGTGGCGCGGGCGGCAACGCGGTATCCGGCACGACCACCGACCCCTACAGCGGCATCAATGCCCTGTTTGCCCAGGACATGGGACCACTCTGGGGCCAGACGTTTGATTTCAGCGACGTTTCCAACACCGGAAGCGCCAACAAGTACCTGTTGGCAACCGCGCCGAACGGCAACCCCACAACCATGACCGCGCAGCAATACAGCGATATGCGTGGCGTAGTGATGTGCCTGGCTTGCCACGACGGCGCAGTTGCGAAGGGCGCCATGATGCAGAACTGGGCCTTTGAAGAGCAGATCGGAGCCCTGCCGAGCACTTACGGCATCGCCAAGATCCCGACCTTGCTGGGCGCAGACGGCTCGACCGCTGTCGGCAGCCTTGGGTCGACCAGTGGAAACTACAATAACGACCACCCGATCGGCGAGAGCGCGACGATCAGCGCCGCGATGGGCAGCTTCTACAACAACGCGACCAATGGCCTGAACTACACGATCGCCGCTGGCGCAATCACCGGAATCACGGCCGCCGGGCAGTATCAACAATTTATCGCTTCCTACGGCGCGCCAGCCCTGCTCAAGGGTGCGCACTCCTACGGAACCCCGGTCAACGCTTCTAACGTTCCCTACGTGGTTTGCACGACCTGCCACAACCAGCACGCGATGAACGTGTATGCCGTGGTGGGCGGCGCGAACACCATCAAGGGCGCCGCCACCGGGACCTACCAGACGTACTTCTTCATCAACGGCCCGTACAACCCGAACACGGTCAACATTCCGATCGGAACGGCCGCTTCCACGACACAGTTCTGCCGCCAGTGCCACTTTGGCGAGTCGAACGAAGCCAGCGGCGGCACACTGCCAACGACTTTCTAACTTCTTCATAGATGGATCGGGGGAGGGGGATTTCCCCTCCCCTTCTTCTTTGTGCTGCGGCACCCTTTCCTCAGGGCTAACGCAGAGAGCTGAAAAACTCAGTTTTGTTCTTGCTTTTGGGTGGCGCAGCGGTTCACCGCTGCGATAAACGGCTTGTTTTCAGCGACGGCTTTTGCCGCTGAGGGCGACTGCGGCGCGCGCCGCGAGTTTTTCACCAAAAGATTGTTGGCAGAAAAACTAGATTTTCGTATCAGGGCATCGCTTTAAGCAATGCCGTAAGTGCTTTGAATTCAGATGCCCCTTCAGGTGCTGTGTGCCGAAAACCCAGTTACTTTGAGTCATTTCACCAGACTGATAGCGGGAGAAAGCCCATTCCGCAGATTTACGGTACCGGAAACATCCTCCACCAACCCCGCCAACTGGCCGTAAACCATTACGGCAAAATGACTTGCAAGAACTAGCGAAAATTCGAGCAGGGCCAGCAGAAGCGGCAGATGCCGTGCACATGACAGTGTGATTCTCAACCAGAAGTGGCAAGGAGTCTAGATGAAATACCGATTTCAGATCGCGGGCGTGCTGGTTTTATCCCTAGGCGCAGTAGTTGGCGCCGCCGCGCAGATGGTGGCCTCCCATGCTCCAACGGCGGCGGCAGCTTCGAGCCCGTCATTTCCGGACGCTGCCAAAGCGGTAAATTCCGGCGCTGACCAATCGAGCCTGCAAGTGACAGGCAAGACAGTGGTGAAGGTGAATGGCGCGGAGCTGACGGATCGCGATCTATTGCGCGAAATGTTCGCGCTCTTCCCTTACGCCAAGCAGCATGGCGGGTTCCCGAAGAAGCAGGAAGCGGAAATCAGGCAAGGCGCGATGCAGATGATCATCTTCGAGGAGCTGGTATATCAGGAGGCAGTGCGGCGGAAGATGACGATTGCGCCCGCGCGGGTGACTCGCGAAGAGAACAATTTCAAAAGCCAGTTCCCCAGCCAGGCAGAGTTCAATGAGTATCTGAAGACGGAATTGGGCGGGTCGGAGGCGAAGCTGCGCCAGATGATCAAGCGCTCGCTCCTCATCGATGCCATGTTGAAGCAGGAAGTAGACAACAAGGCGGTTGTCACTTTGGCGGAGGCGCGCAGTTACTACGAAAAAAATCCGAAAGCCTTCGAGCACGGCGAGACCTTTACGCTGCAGACAATTTCGATTATTCCTCCGGACCAGGCGAGCGCGTCGGTGGTCGAGGACGCGCGCAAACGCGCCGAGAGCATTCTGGCCCAAGCGAAGGCGACCAAGAATTACGAGCAGTTTGGACTGCTCGCGGAGAAGGCCTCGGAAGACGACTATCGCGTCGATATGGGCGATCGGAAGGTCGTGAAGGCCGATAAACTGCCCCCGGAAGTGGTGAAAATTGCGCAGAAGATGAAGCCAGGCGAGGTCAGCGGGCTGATTCCGCTGGGCACGGCATGGACGATTCTTCGAGTGAATGCGCATACGCCGCCGGGAAAGTCAACGTTCGCCGAGGTAAGAGCGAATCTGATGAGCGATCTTCAGAAGCAGAAATACGAACATCTGCGTGTGGCGCTGGATAAGCGGTTGCACCAGAACGCGCAGATTCAGGAGCTGTAAACAGTTTAAAGAAGTGAAGAGTTGAACCAGTTGGGGATTCAACTTGTGGGCGGCGAAGGGGCATGGCGGGGAGTTGGCGCACGAAAAGTTCAAACAATGGAATAGCCGTGAGCAGCCGGAAATACAATGCGCGTGTATTCGCTTTACTGCTGGCATTCGGGGTGATGCTGGCGGCCAGGGGATGGGCCCAGATCGAGATCGGCGACAAGACGAACGTGAGCCTGAGCGGAGACCTTGGGTACGGCTATAACGCGGATTATGGCAGCGTCCAGGGCTCAGATCATGGCACAGCACTGAACGGCGATGCCGTCGCGCAAGGTTATTACTTCAACCCCAAGTTCCTGAACTTCTTCGTCGACCCTATCTACAATCGCTCGCAGGCAAATTCGGGGCAGGGCTCCATTACCGACGCGAGCAGCGTCAACGCGGGAGTGAACCTGTTCAGCGGCAGCCACTTTCCAGGATCCATCTCGTTCAGCCAAGCGTTCAACAGCAGCGGGAACTATGGGTTCGGCACGACCCCGGGATTTACTACCACGGGCAACTCGCGCGGCTTCGGCATCGGATGGGCGGAGCTGATTCCGGGTGTGCCTCCTTTGAGCGTTCAATACTCGCAGTCTGCTTCGGCATCATCGATTTTTGGCAGCGGTCAGGAAGATCAGGTGAGCACGAAAAATCTCAACATGTTCAGCAACTACAAGCTCGATGGCTGGTACATGGGAGCGCGCTTTAACGATACCCGGACGCATACGGATTTGCCGGCAGTCCTAACCGGCGATGATGAGTCGAGCATCGGGGACACGAATTCAAAGTCATTGAACTTCAACGCGAACCACAAACTGCCGCTGCGGGGCTCGTTTGGAGCGAGCTACGCGTGGTCCGATTTCGGCGGGGAGAATAACGGATCCACCGTCTCCGGCTCCAACCAGATGATTAGTGCCAACGCCGCCTTTGCGCCTTCGTCCAGGTTCACCACATCGTTCCAACTCAATTACAACAGCAGCCTCGCGGGAGAAGTCGAACAGCAACTCATCGGCGTGGGCGCGGTTAATCCGCAGGTCAACCTGGGCCAGAGCAGCTATTCGATTTCCATGAGCAACTTTGACAATGTGGCGCTCACCAAGAGCTTGTCGGCCGGATTCAGCGTGGGCCACATCCAGCAAGAGGTGTATGGCGAAAGCGTCGGAGCGACCCAACTCAGCGCGATATTGAACTACCGGTTTATGAAGCCGCTATGGGGCACGGTGGTGGTCTACGCCGGCATGAACGATCAGGCGACAGAAGCGGGGAACCAGGGAGCGGGCCTGGTGGCGGGAGCGAATTTCAGCAAGCAATGGAGCAATCTCCAGTTAACCGGAAGCTTCGGTTATTCGCAAGATACACAGACGGTGCTGGCCACCCAGTTCACTTCCAATTATTCCTACATGGCAAATGCGCAGCGCATCCTGGGTCGCCGAGTGCGGTGGTTGGCCACATTCAACGGTTTCCACACCGGGTTGGGGGAGTTGGCAGGTTCGAGCGCCCATTCCGAATCCTACGGAACCAACCTCGTGTACAAGATGTATAACGTCGGAGCCACTTACTCTCATACATCGGGTACAGCGCTGCTGACGGCGAACGGACTGGTCGCGCCGCCGGGGACTATTTTGCCGATCCTGCCGGGCAATCAGTTCCTGCTGGACACCGGGTCATCCTATTCGGTCAGCTTTACTGCAAACCCTGTGCGCAGGCTGTCGTTCAGCACCAGTTACACCAGAACGACCAACGACAACCTGACTGCGGCGCTCACCTCCAACAGCGCCTCGAAGGTGTTTCTGGTGTTTACCACATACCAGTTTCGCAAGATGGTGTTCACGGCGGGATATACTAATTTAAATCAGTTTGTGAGCGCGTCGGGGCTGCCGCAGGCGAACTATTCAAACTTCTACGTTGGATTGCAACGATGGTTCAAGGCGTTCTAGAGCGATGCACTGTGCGGAATTGGCGCCGACTCTGTTTGTGCATCGTGGTGGCGGCTGGCCTGAGCGCACCAGCGTACCCAGGGAAGATCAAAATTGAGAAGAACGAACCGCCTCCGGTGCCCGAGCTGCTGCTCGAGGGCGGACGGAAGCTGGCATTTGTGCGAACGTTTCAGACCGACCACGACGTGTCGCCAAAGCGGGGATTCTTTAGGAAGGTGATCGACGTGGTGGCGGGACCACCCGACAGGCATCAGACGATCAGGCCGTATGGGATTGCCGTCGACTCCCACGGGCGGGCGATTGTGACGGACCCGGGGGCAATGGGTATCCATATCTTCGATTTTGCCGAGCATAAATATAAGTTCATCGCGCGCAATGACAAAGATGAGAACTCGATGAAGTCGCCGCAGTGCGTCGCGGTGGATGCGCAAGACAATTTTTATGTGACGGACTCGGAAACAGGGAGGATCTTTGTTTTCGAGGCGGGAGGAAAGTTTAAGCGCATCATCGGCAATCTCAAGGGCGGAGAAGGTTATTTCAAACGGCCCACGGGAATTGCGGTGGACTCGGCGGCGCAGCGAATTTATGTCACAGACACGCTGCGGAACAAGATTTACGTTTTGGATATGAACGGAAGTGTACTGCAGATGATCGGCAAGACCGGGACGGAGCACGGGGAGTTCAATTTTCCGACGGAGATCGTTCTGCACGGACAGGATCTGGCGGTGGTGGACGCAATGAATTTCCGCGTACAAGTGTTTGATCGCAGCGGAAACTTCAAGTTCGCGGTGGGCAATGTCGGAGACGGAGAGGATTTCGGGAGCTTCTTCCGGCCGAAGGGGATCGGTTTCGACAGTGAAGGGCACCTATACGTGGTGGATGCGGAATGGGATCGAGTGCAGGTGTTCGATCAACAAGGAGATCTGCTTTATTACTTCGGATCAAGAGGGGTTGAGCCCTGGACGTTCGACTTACCTTCGGGCATGTTTATTGACCACAACGATGGCGTGTACATCGTGGATTCCTACAACAGCCGTGTGCAGGTGTTTCAGTACTACGGAAAACGGGAGCAGGGCGGGGGGCAGTAGTAATGAAGTTTTGGATTGCATGTGCGGCTCTACTGCTGAGTGCAAGCGTCCTGCAAGCGCAGTTGTTTTCTGGGGATGTGTTGGGATCGCATAATATGGGCCCCGGCGGACCGGGGCCATTGTCGGGAGGCGCTTTGCCTCCTTGCCAGTATTGCCATGCACCGCACTCCGGAATCGGCAAGGGACCGCTTTGGGCCCAGAAGTATTCGTCGCAGACTTACACGCTCTACCGCAGCAGCACTGACCCAACGCAGACGATGGCGCAGCCGCCAATCGGCGCGCCCAGCAGCCTATGCCTGAGTTGCCATGATGGAACGATTGCTCCGGGTCAGACCGTGCCCTACGGCAAGATCCAGATGCAAGGGAATATGAGCGCGAGTGATATTCTTGGGACCAGTCTCCAGAACTCGCACCCATTCAGCTTCAATAAGCTGAAGGACCAGGCCGACCTTGTGGCAAGTTTGATATCAAAGGGGCAAACACAGGATCCGCTGCAAAAGGTGACTCTGATCAACGGGAACGTTGAATGCGAAAGCTGCCACAATCCGCACATTCAAAACGGGGATGCGGTCTCCCTGAACTTCCTGGTGAGAAACAGTTCGGGAGGCGCGATGTGTCTTTCGTGCCACGGAACTTCTCCGCGTACGGTCAATAACGAACCGAACCCGCTCGTGGCATGGCCGACCGGTGCGCATGCCACGGTTTCAAATGCGATTCTGCCTGCCGCGAATGTCGGACCCTACGGCACCGTGGCCCAGAACGCATGCACGAGTTGTCATGTAGAGCACAATGCCAATGGTCCAGCGCGACTGTTGCGCGGCGCAACCCCACCGCCCGCTAACCTGGACTCTTACACCCAGAACTGCATAACCTGCCACAATGGCAACAGCAATATCACGCCAAGTGTAGCGAACATTTACGCGGAATTCTCAAAGATCTACTATCATCCATATCCCTCAGGCAGCAGTACACACGATTCCGGCGAGCCGATTCTTTTGAACAACAATCGCCATGCGACCTGTGCTGACTGCCACAACCCGCATGGGGCGCAACAAGTCACGATATTCACACCGCCGCCGCTATTGCGTCTGTCTCAGACTGCGGCGAACGGAATTTCGGCAAGTGATGGAATCACTCCTCTTTCGCCCGCTCAGAACCAATACGAGAACTGCCTTCGTTGCCACGGCACGAGTACGGGCAAGCCTACTAAATCGAAATTCGGGTATCTCCCGGCGCGAAGCGTATCTAACCCCGCCGATCCTGGCAATGTCAATTCGGAGTTTTCCGCTACCGCCTCCTCGAGTCATCCAGTAACGCACCCTAGTTCTTCGACGTATCCTCAGCCTAGTCTTCTCCCGTTTATGTCGCAATTAAACGGGACTAGTCAGGGCCGCCAGATGGGTACACAGATTTTCTGTACGGATTGCCATAACAGCGACGACAACCGAGAATTCGGCGGCCTGGGTCCGAATGGTCCGCACGGATCCAAATGGCCCCACCTTTTGGAGCGCCGGTATGAATTCAGCCAGGCGCCGGGTCCTGGCCAGCGAATAACCAACCTCTACCCCAACCCTGATCTCACGGTGAATGGTCCGTACGGTATGTGCGGCAAGTGCCATGATCTGTCGGGTAATATCATCCGAAATACCAGCTGGTCTCAGCACTCCATCCACATCAATTCTGGTTTTTCGTGCTCTACTTGTCACACTGCGCACGGGATAGCGGGCAGAAATGGAACCGTCAGCGGCGACCGACTTGTCAACTTCGACGCGAATGTCGTCGCTCCCAATGGAGGGATGCCGATTTCCTACAATGGCAGCACCCTAACTTGCGCATTGGTCTGCCATGAAGTAGCGCACAATCCCAACGGCACGGTCGCGCCCGCAATGCTGCATAGCGGATTGAGCCCCAAGCAATGAGGCTTGTGGGTCGTAAAGGACTAGCCACTGCGCTTCACGGCTGGCTTGTCTCTGCGGAATTAGGCGCCGCTCTCGTCTACTTTTCGTAATATTGTTTCCACACGCGAAAGGGACTGCAAATTTGTGCTCGTAAAAGTCACCGGCCTCGCCTGAAGACATGACCGATTCCCGTCCAATCCTTGACCTTCAGGGCGATCTTCGGCGCGTACGAATAGCACTTTTCATTCTGGCGCTTCTATACGCATTCGCGGCGGGCCTGCGCACACTGGGGGATTTCGACCTTGGCTGGCAGTTAGCAACTGGGCGTTGGATCGTGGAGCACCGACAGATACCACTCACGGATATTTTCTCTTACACAGCCGCTGGCAAGGAGTGGATTTACCCGGTCCTATCGCAAATTCTCCTCTATCTGTCATACATAATCGGTGGGTACCGCCTATTGTCCTGGCTGGGAGCCGCAGCGTGCGTGAGCACCGTCGCACTCCTGCTGCGTCGTTCTTCCGTAACAAGTGTGATCCTGGCTATAGCTTCAGTTCCACTCATCGCGGCCTGCACCCCACCCCGGGCCGAGATGTTTACGGCAGTCCTCTTCGCTGCGTACGTAAACCTCTTGTGGCACTATCACCTATCAGGAGAAGGCCCCTTATGGCTGCTCCCGATCCTCATGTGTTTGTGGGTGAATTTGCACTTGGGATTCATTGCCGGTCTGGCAATGTGCGGCGCCTTCGTCTTGCTGGAACTCGAGGATGCGATTACACCTTCGCACCGACTTGGTGCCTGGCTTCGATTGAAAAAAGCGGCGCCATGGCTGACAGCAACGCTGGCGGCAACTCTCGTCAACCCTTGGGGGTGGCGCATTTATGCAGCGATAGAACGGCAGGGCAGTATCGCTCAAACCCATAGTATGTGGATTTCGGAATGGCAAGGATTGCGACTCACACCCACCGCACTGGTAAAAGCGTTCGCATGGCGGGATCCGGACAGCGCCGTCTTTTGGTTGATATTCGCGGCATCCATAGCCGTATTTTGTGCCTTAGTAAAGCGAAGTATCGTGCCAGCATTCCTTCTGGCAAGTGCGACCTATCTTGTGATCCATGCCATTCGGATGGAGGCATGTTTCGCATCAATCGTTGTTGTGGTTGGGGGAACGGTTTTGTCGCAAACTCTGAGTTCAGTTCATACGAACAGAATTGCGACACGGTTCGAAATGCCAGCAAGAAGTAGCGTTCTTGCCGCAATCACGGCGGTAGTAGTAATCACTTGCTTTGTTGGCGTCAGGAGCTTTGACCTCATAACGAATCGTTGCTATCTCAGAACGCCGTTCGCATTCTCAACCTTTGGTGCCGGGCAGTCGTGGTGGCAGCCTGAGCAGGCGGCGGCATTTGTTTTAAAAGAACAACTTCCTCGCAATCTGTTCAATGACTTCAATTCGGGAGGGTTCGTAGTTTGGAAGCTATCGCCTCAATACCCGGACTATATCGATGGCCGTTCTGTTCCCTTCGGAGGCTCATTACTACTGCAAAATTCGAGCTTGCTGGAGGAATCACTGGATTCAGAGGCGTGGAGCCGGGAAGCCGACACCAGGGGAATCAACACCATCCTTTTGTCCATGGATTACGAGGCCGGACACGCGTTACGAAGCCTGGGCAGCTATTGCGATGCCGAGCGGTGGCGTCCCGTTTTCCTTGATGCATTCGGCGCAGTTTTTCTGCGCGTCGTCCCGCAAACAGCCGATCTCGTTCATCGTCTCCAAATCGATTGCCGAACCGTGCAGTTTGCGGATCCGCCGGCCACCGCCTCAGGACCCGATCAGTTTCGGTATCTATTAAATGTTGGAACGATTTTTATCGTCCTCGATCGCAATACCGAAGCAATGCAACACCTGGAAAAGGCAGAACGCATCTTTACAGATAATGCATTCTTGCATTATGCAAAAGGCATTGCACTCGGGAATATGGGGTTTTCGGAAGACTCAGAACGAGAGCTCCGCATTTCGATAAGACTTGGCTCAATTGACGATGCGCCCGCAGCACTGGCCCGAATGTATGAACACGACGGCCGTTATGCGGAGGAGGCAGAGGTTCTGAAAAGCGCCGCAGATCGGTCTAATCGATCCCATTGGTTGTACCTAATGCTCGGAAACGTGGAAGTCAGGCTCGGACGCTCAGATCTTGCGCTCGCTGCGTTTCAGAATGCAGAGCGAGAAAGCCCGTTTCGCGGAGAAGCGTATTCACTAGGAACGGAATTCCGGTCACAGATCGAAGCGGGAAAACAGCGTGCCATAAACAGCATGTCAACTAAGTGATTTCGCTGTCACTGAGCAGGAAATACCTCACCCTCGGATTTGCGCATGAGGCATTCTGTTGCAGTGCCCCATGCGTCTGACACTACTCTCCTTGGTGGTTACCCTACTGCACAGTTAAGCTCGCCGTTGTGATCGTCACTGGGTTCGGCTGTGCTGCTGTCGTTCCCTGAATTTTGATAGTGTAGGTTGCCGGATGTGGGGATGTGCTGCTGCTTCCTCCACCGCCGCCACAGGCGACCAGCGCAGCTAGAAAAACGCACAACAAAACGAGACCACCCCACCGGCGTTGCTGGTTGCGTCGCGTGCCGCCGAGGAGCAGGAAACCCGCTAGCGGAATGAAAGCGGCATACATCGGTGAGGCTTGCCTGAGTCCGCTTGGTTTCTCCAAGGACGCTGAACTCGCGGGCACGCTCACGGCGAGTGTAAATGGTACGGGGCTGCTGCTCGGAGTAATGGTTGGGGGCGTAAAGGTGCAGGAGGCACCTGACGGCAAGGAACTCTGCAAGCAGGACAGCGTGATGGCTTGATGTGGGCTGCCAGAGTTTGCATTAAGAGAAACTGAAAAATTCGCGGTTCCGCCGGGCGAAACGGTTTGCGCCGCGGGCTGGGATGCAGATGGCGCTGCGACGATCGTCACGGACTGGGTGCCGATAGCAGTTGGGTCCGCCTGCGAAACCGCTTCGATGACAATCGTTGCCGGCGCGGGCACATTGGCGGGAGCGGTGTAATTGCCCGAAGTGTCGACAGTTCCAAATGTCGCATTGCCACCCGGCGAGCCCTCGACATACCAGTTCACGGCGGTGTTCGACGTTCCGGTTACAGTTGCGATGAACGATTGCACAGTGCCGGTATAAATCTGCGTGACAGCAGGGTTGGTAGTCACACTGACGGTGACAGTCGCGCTCGGACTGGCAATCGTTGCCTGAGCCGTTCCTGAAGTGGTGTTATCGACTTGCGAAACCGCGCTGACAGTGACGGTGGCTGGAGAAGGAACTGCAGTCGGAGCTTGAAACAAGCCGGTAGTCGAGATTGTTCCGACGGTTGAGTTGCCTCCCGGCACTCCGTTGACGAACCAGCTCACACTCGTATTGGCATTTCCGGTCACGGTCGCCGTGTATTGCTGGAGCGCACCCACCACCACGGTTGCAGTGCTCGGCGCGACCGTTACAGTGAGCGGAGCGGGAGCTAGTTCGCGGATGCGCGCGTTATTTGTATCGGCAATAAACACCTTGCCCGCCGAAGTGCCGAACACGCCCGACGGTGCATTCAGTTCCGCGCTGGTTGCAGGCCCGCCATCGCCGGAAAAACCTGGCGTGGGGAATCCGCCTGCGGTGGCGGGGATTCCAGCTACAGTTTGAATGAACCCGGTGGCCGCAACGACTTCGCGAATCGCGGCATTGTCTGAATCCGCAATCAAGATGTCATTCGAGGCGTCGAGGAAAACACCATAAGGACTATTCAGAAGCGCACTCGTAGCCGCGGCGCCGTCTCCGGAGAAGCCAGGCGTACCGATGGTTCCGGCCACGGTCTGAATTGTGCCAGTCGCTGCTGAGACCTCGCGGATCGCATTGTCGAAGGTATCCGCAATAAAGATGTCGCCCGCGGCGTCGCGAAAGATGCCGTTCGGAAAGTTAAGATAAGCGCTGGTCGCAGGCCCGTTGTCGCCACATCCTGGAGTTTGACTGTCATCACACGTCTTGGTGGGAGTTCCAGCTATCGTTTGAATGTTTCCGGTGCTTGCGATCACCTCACGAATGGCTGAGTTCCCGGTATCGCCGATATAGATGTTGCCAGAGCCGTCTACGAGGACGGCATTCGGATTGGCGAGCACGGCGCTGGTTGCAGCACCGCCATCCCCGGAGTAGCCTGCTGTGCCCGGCGTGCCGGCCACAGTTTGAATTAAGCCCGTCGCTGCCACTACTTCACGAATCGCGGAATTGGCCGTGTCGGCAATGAAGATGTCGCCTTGGGCGTCCACGAACACGCCTCCGGGAAAGTTGAGTTGCGTAGCGGTCGGCGCTACGCCGTCACCGGAGTAGCCGGCTACGCCGTTCCCGGCCACAGTCTGAATGTCGCCGGTGCTCGCCAGCACTTCACGAATCGCGGAATTGCTTGTATCAGCGATAAAGATGTTTCCGGAACCATCCACAAAAACAGCTCCAGGGTCGTTCAACTCTGCATTCGTGGGCGAGCCGCCGTCGCCGGAGTATGCTTCCGTGGCGTTTCCTGCAAAGCGCTGAATATTTCCGCCGGTTACTTCACGAATTACAAAGTCCTCGGTGTCGGCGATGAAGATGTTGCCGGAGTTAAGGGTGACGCCGCTTGGGTAGTTGAGTTGGGCGCTCGTCGCCGCGGCTCCATCGCCGCAGCCTGTGGTGGCATAAGTCTGACAATCAGTACCGAGTGTGCCCGCGACGGTCGAAATAGTGCCGGCGGGAACAACCTCGCGAATCGCGAAATTAGCGTAATCCGCTACGAAAATGTTTTCCGAAGCATCCACAAAGACGCCGAATGGCAGGCACATAAATGCACTGAGAGCAGGCCCGTTGTTACCAGTCAATTTGCACTCGGAGCCTTCGATTGAGTCGTATTGAGAGCCAGCGACGGTCTCGATGTAGCCAGCCGGAATTGCCGTGCCGGCGATCGTCACCGATTGAGTGCTCGGATTGACCACGCGAATGACGGAGTTGAACGTATCCGCGATGATGATGTTGCCGGAGCCATCGACAAAAACACTTCCGGGAAGGTCGAGCTCTGCAGCGGTGGCCTGCACGTTGTCTATATAGCCTGGGGTGCCGGGCGTACCCGCCACGGTTTGGATGTTGCCCGTGCTGGCCACTACTTCACGAATGGCCGAATTGCCGAAATCAGCGATGAAGATGTCGCCCGCGCTATCCACAAATACGGAGTAAGGCAGGCACAAGCGCGCGCTGAGGGCTGGACCACCGTCGCCACCGGACTGGCACGCACTACCGTCGCTGGCATCGTAGTTAACACCAACCACGGTCTGGATGTTGCCGGTACTCGCCACCACTTCACGGATGACAGAATTTTCTGTGTCGGCAATGAAGATGTTTCCTGAACCATCAATGAAAACCCCTTCGGGATGATTAAGAGCGGCGCTAGTCGCTGGCCCGCCATCGCCAGAGTATCCGTGGGTGCCGTTTCCGGCCACAATGGTGACCGTGCTGGTTGCGGACACTTTTAGAATTTGACTCGAATCGCTCGATTCGGCGATGTAGGCATTTCCGGCGGAGTCGAACGCGATGCTCTCGGGGTATCCGATGCTGGCCTGAAGCGCGGGGAGATTGTTCGGCCCGCCGCCGGCGATTGAGTTGATCGAATATTGGCCGAGGGAGACTTGCGGCGCGCAGAGGGCGGTTGCGACGACGATACAAAGGGAGGCGAAGAAGTTGCGGGAGCGCATGGTCAATTCGCCTTCCCGCTGGAAATCCGATCCAGCCGAACTAGTTCTATAGCTTTGCGACCGCCGGGCCCTTCAACTGCCACGAGCAACCTGGGTCGTGCTCCACTGGTCCACAACCTGTATTCCGAGCGCGGCATGGTGAACTCCTGCATGCTGCTCGCGGAAGAGCCGGGATGAACCAGGAGCGAGCAAGCCTGCGGCTTGCCGCCAGGATGATGTGGCGAATCCCACAAAGTTATCCGCTGGATGTGCAGGTCGCGTTGCCCATGGTTCGACAATTGGAGTTGCAGCCGAACCTGCGTTTGGGAACCGACGTCAGTCTTCCCGAGCACCTGGTACGAGCCTGAAATATGGGAAAAATCGCCGGCATGGGCGAATTCGATCGTGAGAACGAACAAACCAGCAAGGACGAGGAGATTGGAGATTCGAGACATCCTGGGATTCATAGGAAAATCCTTAAAAATGGGAGATTCTACCCCTGCGAAACCATCTGTGTGTGCAAAATACCGGTTGCGCGCCCGCCGGGCAGCCTCCGCCGTCACAGAGGATTGTGATGGCCGTCACATAGAGGTGAGCCTGCCTGTTGCCCAGTGAGGGGTCAGCTTTTGATCCTTTCGTCCCTTCGAGAAAGGAATGCTCGTGCGCACGCAGACCGGCAATCACGGAATTCTCTTGGGAAGAGTAGGGGATCGACCCGCAGAGTTTTTCTTGCGGCCAAGGTTCACGAGGCATGGGACTGCACCCTAGTGGTTTGCGCCTTCTTGATTCAATGCCTGTCGTTGCAGTCGCAGTGCCCTGTCGTTCCTCGGATCGATCTGCAGCGCCGCCGCCAATCTCATCTGCGCGGTGTGGTAATCACCGAGCACAGTCACATGAAGGAAGGGTCTGCCAACCGTACGGTAGGCTGTGTGGGGTCTGCGCTGCTTGGTGCTGCTTTGCCTTGCAGGGGGTGTCATTACGCAAGCCCCCAAATCGGGCTATCGGTTTTATAGTTAATGGAGCGTTGATTTATACGTCGCAATTTTCCATGCAAGTTTCCTCCGACAAATGCTATCGCGCTGCTCGATTGGTATTGATTTTTCTGGTGTTGCTTAGCGCTCTGTGTGCTGGTCTGCACACGGTAGGCGATAACGACATGGGCTGGCATCTTGCGACGGGCCGCTGGGTAGTAGAGCATCGCCAGGTTCCGCGCACTGACGTGCTGTCGTTTCCTTCCGCGGGCACGCCGTGGATGTATCCACCGTTCGCGGGCGTGTTGTTCTACCTGACATACACCGCGTTTGGCTATGCTGGTCTGAGTTGGTTTTGCGCGCTGGCATGTCTGGCGGTCGTGGCTTACCTCGTTCGCCGGGGAGACATGAGCAGCGCGGTCCTGGCGATGCTTGCCGTTGGGTCTATCGCCACCCGAACCGCCGCGCGGGCGGACCTTTTCAGCACGGTTTTCTTTGCCCTTTTTCTTGGAGAACTCTGCGCTTACCAGCGCGGAATGCGTTCCCGGCTTTGGCTCCTGCCTGTGATCATGCTGTTCTGGGTCAATCTCCACCCGGGCTTCATCGCGGGACTCGGGGCCATTGGCGCCTACCTGCTGATTGAGCTCTCCGATTTGCTGTTTGCGGAGCGGCGCCAGGCGGCGCTTCTGCGGTTGCGACGGATATGGCCCTGGCTCACGGCTTGTGGCGCAGTCACTCTGGTAAATCCGTGGGGGGCAAGAATTTATACCGCTTCGCTCAACATGGCGGGCGCCGCGGGATCAGCCCAGGGAAAGATCAATGGCAACATCGCGATCGCTGAGTTCATGGGTGTGCCCATGTCAACCCATTTGCTGTATCAGCTCATTGATGTGCGACACGCTCAGTTTGGCTTTACCTGGCTGCTTCTGCTGGCGGTGATTCTGGCCGGCCTGTTTTTCTGGAAGCGGCAGCCCGGTGCCGGCTTGGTTGTGCTCGTCGCACTCTATGCCGCATTGACTCATGCGCGATACTCGGCGTTGTTCGCAATTTCCATCGTGACGTTGGGTGCGGGGTTGCTACACGCAGTCTTCGCCATTGTCTTTGCCAACCGCTCCGCCGCCTCTGCAAAGAACAGCTCTCCGCCCTTGCTTCGAGTTCCGGCATCGGCCGCCATCCTGTTGACGGCTGCCTTTTGCGCGGTCGCGCTATTACAGATTGCCGACTTTGTTTCTAACCGCACCTACGTCGTCTTCAATCCGGACTTGAGGTTTGGGGCCGGAGAAGCGTCCTGGTTCCCTTCCCGCGCGGCGGCTTTTGTCCGTCGTCAACAGCTTCCGGGAAATATTTTCGAAGACTACGAACTCGGTGGTTATGCGGCGTGGAGCCTGGGCCCGAAATATCCCGACTATATCGATGGACGCGGGAACAATCCCGATCTCGCGATCGAGCAGTTCAACCTCTACAGCCAAGACCCCGATTCCCCGGCGTGGCAGAGTGAGGCCGAGCGCTGGAACCTGAATGTTCTGCTCGTTTCGACGGCCGGGCTCCGTGGCTTGCGAAACCTGGATCCGTACAAGTTTTGCCAGAGCACGGTCTGGCGTCCCGTTTACATGGATGATGTCTCATTGGTGTTTCTGCGCAACACCCCAGACAATGCTTCATGGATCAATCGCCTGCAGCTTGACTGTTCTACACAGGCGCTGAGTCCTCCGGTTTCTGCGTCGCGTTCGACCCTCCGCGACTTCTACGTGAATTCAGGAGAACTATTTTTCATTCTGCATCGGGATCGCGACGCGGAAGAGTCTTTAGCCCACGCGGATGCGATCTATCACGGAGATCCGAATGTTCATCTGCTGAAGGGCCTGCTTTTTGAGCGGCAGCAGCAATATGCAAAAGCCGAGCGGGAATTCTATGCATCACTAGCGATCAATGAAAATGGGGGAGTCTGGTACTCTCTGGCATCCCTTTACGGGAACCAGGGCCGCAACACAGCTGCCCTGCAAGCCTTGGAGCATGCCGCAGGGCTGGCCCTTCAGCCTTTCAATATCTACATGACCGTGGGAAAGCTTCAGATTGCTCTTAACCATCCGGAGGATGCCTTGAGGTCCTTTGACAAGGCCGAGAAAAGCAGCCCGTATCGCAATGGCGCGGAATCGTTAGCGCCTGAAGTCTACGCTGAGCTCGCGGAAGGCCGCTCTGAGGCGCATCGGCTTCTCTCGCATTGGAATGAAGCGATTGCTTTCCAACAGGAGGCAATTCAGAGGACGCCGCAGGTTCAGAGGCGATGGGATAGGCTAGCTCGACTTTACGAAGCAACCGGACAAATAAAACTGGCCGACGAGGTACGCCAACGAATGCTCCAGTTGAAAGGGTCCGAAAATCCGAATTCGACAGTAAATAAGTGAGACGCAGGTTGGCGCATCATCTGCCTGCCCTGTCACGGTATTTCGCGCCCTAACTAGCCCCTGTGGTGAGAGTTATCACTTGCCGGAGTGATCTTTGCCGCAGACAAACATGTAACTCTCGTTTACTCTGCGCGCATGATAGCCCCTGGCCGAGCCGTCTACGCGGAAGGTGAACATGGGCAAAGGAAAACAGCCATTCTTGTCCTTCGGAGTTCGGGACTAACCTGGATTTGTCCCTACTGCGAGCAAGGTGTAATCGAACAGAAGGGTGTCATTCGGGACGAGTGCAAAGTCTGCAAACGGAAAGTCGTAAAACGCAAGTCACGGCATCCCAAAACTGTCATCTTGCCAAGTGTGTCAAGTGAATAATCCGTGCTGGATGAGCAGACTACTGCAACGGTTTTGCCGGCGTACCTGGTTTGACCCCCGAATGCTTCTTGGCTTGTGCCATTAATTCCAGAACCTTCTCTTTGCCTTCATAGTTCGGATTCGTGTCTAACAATTTCTGCCACGTGGCAATAGCTTTGTCGATGTCCATTTTGCCCTGCCACTCGACGATGCCCAGATTGAACAACGTGTTGGCTTTGTTCGGTTCGTAGGAGAGCGATTTCTGGAATTCAGCGATGGCGGCATCGGCGTTGCCGGTGTACCAATAGGCGGTCGCCATATCGGTACGAACGCCCGCATTGACTGGATCCACCTTCAGCGCACGCTGGTAATAATCAATGGCTGTGCCGAATTGCTGGGTGTCATAATAGACGTTCCCGATGCTTGCCAGAAGTCCGGCGTTGTTCGGGTCCGCCTTGAGCTTCTCGAGCAGCGGTCCGGCTTGCGTGTCGGCCATTTTCTGCATCTGAGCCGGAGTTGGAGCTTGCGTGCCTGCGCTCCCGGAAGTCGGGGCGGATGCGCTCGTCGTCTCAGCCGGCGTGGCCGCCGGACTTTGGGATCCGCGGATGAACCAGCCGCCGGCGATTCCCACCAGCAGGCAGATGACCGCCAACACGTAAGCCTGCACGCTTGTCCACTGCTCGACAGAAGTTGCTCGATTTGCATTCGTCATTAGTCAGGGTTCCTTCGATCCCGTTTTTTCTGCCGGCGGAAGCCGCAGCGCGGTGCCTTTCGCCAGCTTATTCCGCTAGCCACGGTGCTAGCTCTTGCCTTCCTTCTGAACGTCGGCCATCAGTTTCTGCACGGTAGCTTTGCGTTCTGCGCTCAACTGCGGATTCGACTTCAGCAGCTGCTGCCAAGCTGCTAGCGCTCCCTTGTTATCCTTTTTTCCCTGCCACTTGATCATGCCGAGGTTGAACAGCGCGTTAGCATCTTTGGGGTCATCGTGCAACGCCTGCTGCAACTGGCTGAGTGCTCCGTCCACATCGCCGGTGAAGTACAGGCACGAAGCCATCTCGGTGCGTAGGCCAACGTTCTTCGGATCGAACTGCAGAGCCTTGCCGTAGTAGCCAGCCGCTTCCTTGAACTGGTGGGCAGCTTTGTAGATGCTTCCGGCCTGGATGAGCAGATTCCTGTTGTTCGGATCGCCCTTCAGCTTTTCGTCCAACGGCGCTGCCTGCTTGTCGGCCATCTGTTTCATCTGTTCGAGGGTGGGCATCTGGCCGGCCATGCCGCCGGCAGCGGCGGACGGCTGGGCGCTGACCTGGGAATTGGCCGCCGGTGGCGCTGGCGCCGCAGGCGATTGCGATCCGCGGAACAGGTATCCGGTCGCCAGCCCAACGACAAGGCAGATTAGCGCCATCGCGTAGACCTGCTTAGCCTGCCAGGATGATCCCGCAGTTGATCGTGTGGTAGGTTCATTCGCCATGCCCTAATTTCCCCCCATAGTCTGTTTGCGCTTGAAGCCCGGATTTCGCTGGGCATCAAGACTAGAGTAGCGTGTCCCCTGCAGTATGGGCGAGCCTTACCGCAGCCCCACTTTGCTAATTTACCTTAAAGGCGGAGAGAACGACGGGCAGCATTCCGCGTCACTGGGGACTGTGATCGCGATCACATGGACGCGGCCTACGTCTGGCGTTTCATTTCCCCTCTCATTACTTGCGGCCATCTGCCTGTCCCGTCACGGTAGCTCGCGTCCTAACTAACCACCTGTTGTGAGACTTATCACATGTCGGTGTGATATCTGCCACAGAACCATGTAACTGTCAGTTACTATGCCGAGCATGATAGTCCGCAGCATTCCACGTCACTATAGAATGTGATAACTATCACATTTGACCAGTATCTTTGACGCGGCGAGGCGTGCGGGATCTTACGCAAATCGCGCATAATGCCACAAAGATGGAGTGGCATTTCACGCATGAACGCGTGTAATCGCACAGTAATTGTCATATTACTAGGCTTGCGGAAGTCGAAATACAAACACGGTAAAGCGAGCATTTCTAATTAGTTATCGGTATTCCCGCCCACACCTGCGACAGGATAAATCGACGGCGACCAAGGTGCTCGTTACGTCTGTTACTCCCCCCATGGAGGAAGTGCCCTGCTACGGGCTCCCACCACGCTTTGTCTCAGTAGCCATGAGGGTAAAACGGTGCACCCGGGAAAGTCGAAAGTTCACGCCAGCCATGCAGTTCAAACATCGACCAGGTCGAGCACGTGGAGGGCAGAATGAAGCCGACAAAGAGCGGATTTTCGTTGTTAACCGTCGTAGTTGTTTTCACACTTCTCCTGATGGGTTCACTCAGGACCTTCGCACAAGTTCAGCCAGACGATATCAGCTACTTTCTTAATGGAAATAATCCGTACAGCTCGGCCGTTGGGGGGCAGATTTATCGAGGTGACGGGGCAATCTATACCGGCACTTGGGCAGGCTCCGTGTCTTGTGGTACCACCACGCCATATCCCTGCACTGGAGGGAACTGGACCAGCAACGGAGCGCTCACCAGCCCCGTTGAACAGTGCCTGGCTTGCCACTACCACGCCACCAGTTCGAGCAACCGCGGGTCTATGTACCTGATGACCGGACACAAAAACACGTTCCGGAAGGGTGCCCCCGCTAGCCCGTGGGCAGGCCCCGACGGCAATACCTATACGACCGCCGATACGTACTATGGATCGGGCAGCACCTACAACTGGACCACAGGTTCAGTCACGGTGGGTTCGTGCGATCCCTTCTCAGTGCCCTTGCAGCTTGGGCTTACTGTGCTCGACCCCAGCTGCGGGTACGCTGGCTACGGCTCATCCCAGAGCGTCCTTTACCTCTTGGGCGGCTGGATGTACTACGGCGGCAACAGCGGCTCTGGCGACCCTCAGCTCAACACGGTATTCGATGCCGGCGCCGTTGCCGGCTTCACCGGTGAGCAATACCCCGATGGCAACTACGATTGCATGCGTTGCCATGCCACGGGCTATAATTTCGCCGCTGCAAACAGCGCCACCGGCACTCTAGTTGGACAAACCAGCTACGCGGGCCCCGAACCCACCATCGCCCCCCTCAGCACTACTGGCAGTTACACCGCCATCACTGATGCTGAGTTTAGTCGCTGGCCCAGCGACCAGAAAAGCGGCACCTCCTCCTGGTATCTCACCGGAGTGCAGTGCGAGAGATGCCACAATACGCAGGTAGGCGTTCCTCCCCCGCTCTACAACGTGTCTCACCCGTCCAGCACCGGAGCTGGCGGCGAGACAATACCCACAGTAGCCACCGACCAGGCGTCGACCGCGCTATGCATGGAGTGTCACCGGGAGGAAATCGTCAACACCACTGCCAAGACGATAACCCCAACTTACCCCCCTGTAGCCGTCGACAAAGGCTACTGCTCCGACTTTTCGAACAACCCTTACGGTTCCTGCACCGCTACGTGGATCTATAAGCCAACTATCCCCTACGGAATGGGTACGACATTCCTCAACGGTCCGCATGCCGAGTTTACCGGAACCTTGGCGCAGAACAACCAGAACTCTCCGGATCTCTCCATAGCCATTTCCGGCACCTACAGTGCTACCATAGCTACACCTGAAGGCGGCTACTTTGTAGAGACGGGTGCCACAAACACTGGCCAGAACAAGGGCTGCACCGGCTGTCACGATCCCCACTACACCACCGTCGTCACCCCGGCCCAATATACCGCCAACAACGCCCTGTATCACACACTTCAGGGCACCACGGAGACGAATTGCAGTAACAGTACCTGCCATAGCAACATCACCAATAACTTCATGGCGACAATTAAACACCCGGTCGGGGCTGGGACGCCGTTCCCGACGGGAACGTCTGCCGATGTTCCGGGCGCGTGCGTGGTATGCCATATGCAAGCCGCTTCGCCCAACCCAACCAATCCAACCCAGGGAGTTCCCCAAAACCATTTCTTCAGAGTAAGCGTGGACCCCAACTACTACACTTACCCGACTGTAACTCAATACTACAGTGGAACCACTGCGCTAAACGTGGCTACCGACACAGTAACCGGGTTTACCGGTGCGATCTGGCAAGATGTTGACATCGCTTGTGGCCAATGCCATGCAGGCGGCAACGCTTCGGGCCAAAATCCCTACGGTATAGCTCTGCCGAATCCCGCCCCGCCTGCCTTCACCAGAACCTATTTGGCGACTGCGGCAACCGGCATCCATGGTTTTGACACGCTGCCCACAGCGGCAACGCCCACCTTTTCGTTAGGCTCTGGGACGTACACCACCGCCCAGACTGTGACGTTGTCGGATGCGACAAGCGGCGCGACCATCTACTACAACATCAACACCGTCGCACCGCCGACCGCGTCGTCAACCAAGTACACGGCGCCGATTGTGGTCTCGTCGAACACCACCATTCAGGCTGTTGCCGAAGGAGGCACTGGTTATAACCCCAGCACTCTCAGCGCGACAGCCACCGCGCAATACAACATTCAGGCGGCAACTCCGACCTTCTCGTTAGGCCCCGGAACCTACTACAAACCCCAGACTTTGACGCTGTCAGACACAACGAGCGGCGCGCCCATTTACTACACCACCGACGGCTCCAATCCGACCACCTCGCCAACCGCAATCCTCTACGGCGGCGGGTCGATCACGGTCTCGGTTCCAACCACCTTTAATGTGGTTGCTGGTAACAATGCCGGCCTTATCGATGGCACCGGCTTGACGTACAGCAGCATCGCCTCCGAAACCATCACCATCAAAGCGCTCCCCCCGACCTTCTCACCGGGAGGAGGATCCTACTCCACCGCGCAGACCGTGAAGATCACCGACAGCGCCAGCAGTCCCGGCGCGACCATCTACTATGCCTTCAACGCCGCCCCGACGACTTCCTCCACCTCGTGCGCGAGCCCGTGCTCAGTCCCGGTGTCGGTGAGCGAAACCCTGGAAGCTGTCTCCGCCTTCGACACCAACCTGCTCTCGGCGAGCAGCGTTACCACCGCGACCTACACCTTTACAGCGCCCGCCCCCACGTTCTCGCCCGCAGCAGGAACGTACAGGACGGCACAGAACATCGTGCTATCGGACACCGTGTCTCCTATAACGATTTGCTACACCACCAACAACACTACGCCCGTCTTGGGGACAACCAACGGAACTTGCGCGAACGGTACGCCATATACTGCGGCAATTCCGCTCAGCTCATCAGCCACGATCTACGCGATTGCCGGACTCGACGGGTATGGGGCCAGCACCGTTGTTCGCGCGATTTACACGATCCCATGAGGAATCAGATGTTTTCTAAGTGCGACTTACTAACCCGCTTCACAGACACGAAGGAGGTGAAGGACCGTTTCCAAAGGTTCTGTCAGTATGTCGGACCCTTCGGTATGCGTCATCAAGGTCGAAGAAGGATCCAGGAATTGCCCATTTCGCCTACCGAGACGGCCCAGATAAGTTGCGGCCGTCTTTTTGCGATCCAAAGCGGTGCCGGGGTAAGTCCGGGAGCAGGCTATGCAGCAGTAGAGGGAAAAAGCTTTGCAGCAACGCCGTAGAAGCAAGAATCTTTCTAACACCAGGAGGCTTTCTAATATGAAGAAGTTAAAGGAAACAGAACTTTCATTTCGATTGCTAACTCTTTTTGTCTTCCTTGCATTCACACTGATATGTTCTGGCAGTATCTTTGCCCAGGACTTCCCCGACTTACTGAATTACAACCTGAATGGAAACAATCCCCCGGGGTCGGTTTTCAATGCCACCACCACCTCTGGCGGGCAGGTTTACAGGGGTGAGGGCGCCAGTTACTCCGGTTTCTGGATCGCGCCATCGACCACAGTGACGTCCGTCCAACAGTGCAGCACCGCCCTCTCAACACTCTCGGGCGCAACTGTTACCGCCACCGCAGGCACCTACGTCGGCGGCTATCTTCTTTGCACGGCCACCGTGCCGCCGTTAACGACTAGCTATGGTGACTGGGCCTTTGCCGGCGATTGGACCAACTACTACTCATTCATGAACCTCGAACTAAAGTCTGAGGCCGAGGCGCGTGCCGTACAAGGGGGCCAAGCCCCTGGCAACGCCGATGTGCAGACCGAGCAGTGCTTGGACTGCCACCACTACGGCGCCAATGACGGTTCCACCTATCTGCTGACCGGACACAAGAACGGCTTCCGCAAGGTTATCTCCGGCGACGTTTTGCACTCGTCGGACGGCAGCGTATATACGGGCGTCACCTGGACGAACGTGCCGCCTACGACCACTGCCGGCGCAGTGGCGTACTACAACATAGCCGGATGGATGACTCCCGGCGGAGCGCCTGACTGGAACTACGTCGCAGGCGGCAGCGCAGGTTGCGCATATTGCCATGTCACGGGATATAACCCCGTCGCTCCGAACACCAAGGGTAGTTCTGACCCCGCCTACCTATGGACAGGTTGGGATAACGCGCAGTACGCCAATGGTGTTACCTCTGGCTCAGAGCCCACCCAAGTCATTCCGGTCGCTGGAGTCCTAATCACGGGAATCTCCTCCGCCGCGGCTGGCGGCGGCGGTGTCGGGGTTGGGAACGCTCAGCCTACGATTACGTTTACCTTTACTGGGACGTTGCCGAGCATCGTTACTACGAACGCTTACGTACAAGTGAGCGGGTTTACCAAGTCAGCCAACGATGAACTGCTGAACGGCACCAGCTTTCTAGTAAGCGGCGTGAACGGACAGACGTTCACCGCCACGTCAACCATTCCCTACGCTTATTACCCCGCCCTTTCGGGCAGCCTTGAGACGGGAACGATGGTCGTCTTATCGCCGATTACCCAATGTGCGGCTTTGCCATGTGCGAACGGCGTCGTCATGGCTCCCGAAAACGCTGCGTCGGGCTACTCCTCGTGGTCTGTGACCGGCATCAGCTGCGAGCGCTGCCACATCGCGACCGTAGGCACCTCGACCATAAGCAGTGACTATCAGTACAACGCGGGCCACGAATTCGGGAGCGTTACCGGAGCAGTATCGACGCCGGTAATTCCCACGGGCACGGGTGCAACCGCGCTGTGCATGGAGTGCCACCGCTTGCAAGTCGCAAGCACAAAGGGCGCCGCAGCCATCTCGCCACTCTATCCCCCGGTGGTCAAGCTATCAACCGCCGGAGTCTATTCCGACGGCGACTACCAGGGTTCGGAGTTCCTGAACAGTCCGCACGCTCAGTACCTCGGAACCTTGAGCCAGAACGCGCAGGGCTCTGCGGATACCTCGGTGAACTTTACCGGCACCTATTCTTCCATATTTGAGGGAGTAAACGGCGCCAGCTCGACCACCAATAGCGGCTGCACGGGTTGCCACGATCCGCACCAGACCATCGTTGGCAGCGAATTTACCGGCGGCCCACTCGCCAGCGCCTCAACCGCCATTCAAAACGCAAACCTGTTGCAGCCGCTCACTTACACTGCGGCGGCCACAACCGGGGTTGGCACCGCCAATACCTATAACAACCTAAACTTTGGTGCGCTTATGGGCAGCGGCACGGTCCAGGCGAATAACTGCGATAACTGCCATTCAGCCGCCGGGCCGGGCGAAGCGATCTATAGCCCGTCGACTAGTACGTGGATCCAACACCCGGTCGGGCCCGGAACGATGTTCCCGAACAGCTCGAACGGCACCATTAACCCGGTCGATGTCCCCGGCGCCTGCATGGTATGCCATATGGAGGGCTCCAGCGGTCAGCCGAAGATGCACCTGTTCAGAATCAACCCCAGCGGAACCTACTACACTTACAATGCTGGCGCGTATAGCGGCCAGACGTCTAACTACAACGCTACCTCCGCAATCTCGGGTTACACGGTTACGGGAACTAACGTGACGTTTACGACCGCTACCTCCATCGCCGCGGTTGGCGACGAGATTACGGTTTCGACGATTGTTCCCGCCGTCGCCAATAACAGCTATATCGTAACCGGCATCGGAACAGGCACATTCACTGCCTCGCTCGTGCCGCTCGGCCTCTCCACCATGGCTGCATACTCCAGTGGCGGAACGGCGACGATATCGGCAATGCCGTACAACAACTACACTCCTGGGGACGGCGAATATACCCAGGCGGGAGGGGCGTCCACTACCAATCCCTTTATCCTAGGCGGCGATGCGATCGGTCTCGATGTCGACATCGCTTGCGGCCAATGCCATGGCGGTGGCACGGCGGGCCAAAATCCCTACGGGATAGCGGTCCCGAATCCGGCCCCACCTGCCTTCACCAGAACCTATTTGGCGACGGCAGCAACCGGCATGCACAATCTCACCATCCCTCCACCAGCACTAACGCCCATCCTCGCTCCTGGTACTGGCACTTTTAACCCAACGCAGATCGTGACCATTACCAGCGCCACCGCCGGAGCTACAATCTGCTACACCACCGATGGATCAAAACCAACTGCTGCAACCGCAGGAACGTGCGATACCATTGACCCCACGGAAGTCAGCTTGGTTAACGGAGGGAACTTCACCCTCAGTGCCACTACGACTGTGGAAGCCATCGCCACTCTTGCTAGCGCCACTAACAGCGTAGTGGCAAGCGCAACCTACACACTGGGTGCAACAACCTCAGTGACAACGCCCACGTTCGCTCCTCCTGCTGGTACTTATCCTAGTGGGACGCAGACCGTGACCATTACCAGCGACCCCGGAACCACGATCTGCTACACCACGAATGGAACCACACCCGTTATAGGGACGACGGCAGGCACGTGTAGCACCACCACCCCCGGCGAACTCAGCTTGGGTCCGAATCCTAGCGGAGCAGCGACCATCTCGGTCAGCGTTACCGAGACTGTGAAAGCCATTGCCACTATCTCTACCGTGACAAAGGCTAGCTCAACGGCAACCGCAGCCTACACAATATCGGCTGTGGCGACCACTCCCACGTTCTCCGTAGCTGCTGGTACTTATGCTACGGTGCAGACCGTGAACATTACTAGCGCCACCAGCGGAGCCACAATCTGCTACACCACGAATGGAACGGCACCAACTGCTGCTGCGGCAGGAACGTGTGATTCCAATGGCGGCACTGAATCCAGCTTGACTAACGGTGGGAGCATCTCGGTCGGTGCTTCTGAGACTGTGGAAGCCATTGCCACTTTTGCTGCCGGCACTAACAGCGCAGCGGCAAGCGCATCCTACACAATAAACCTCGCTCAGGCGGCGGCCCCGACCTTCGGGTTGGCCCCTGGGATCTACTACACCCCGCAGACCGTGACGTTGTCGGATACAACCGCCGGCGCCACCACCTGCTACACCACCAACGGGACTACGCCAGCCCCGGGTACAACCGCTGGAACCTGCGCAACCGGCACGCCGTATGCGTCGTTTGTGCTCTCGGCTCCAGCCACGATTGCAGCTATCGCTGGTGGCCCCAACTTTATCGCCAGCGCCGTCGCGTCGGAGACCGTCACCATCAAAGCACTCGCTCCGTCCTTCTCACCGGGAGGTGGGACGTACTCCGGGGCGGAAACGGTGAAGATCACCGACAACGCCAGCAGTTCCACCGCGACCATCTACTACGCCTTCAACGGTGCACCGACTACTGCATCCCTCTCGTGCGCAAGCCCGTGCTCGGTAGCTGTGTCGGCAAGTGAAACCCTTGAAGCTGTCGCCGCTTATGACGCCGGTCTCCTTTCGGAGAGCAGCACCACCAGCGCGACATACAAAATAAACGCTCCCGCCCCGACGTTCTCGCCGGCTGCAGGAACGTACAAGACGACACAGAATATCGTGCTCTCCGACTCCTTGAATGTAACGATTTGCTACACCACCAACGGTACTTCGCCAGTCTTGGGAGCAACGACAGGAACCTGCTCGGTCGGTACGCCGTATACAGCGGCGATTCCGCTCAGCTCGTCAGCCACGATCTACGCGATTGCCGGACTCAACGGGTATGGGTCCAGCACGCTGGTTCGTGCGATTTACACGATCCCGTAAGCGGTGACGTGAACTCCGATGAAAGGCCGGGGACTAACCCCGGCCAATCATCGGAGGTACTAGTGACTTAGCTCTGTCAGGATTCAAACCTCCTGATAGGGCACAAGGTCCAAAGCCGGGGAGTTCCCCAAGAAGGAACGCCCCGCCTTGGTCCTGTTGGCAGGCAACCTTAATTTACCGTTGCTCGCCAACATCACTTTGACGCAAGGCCATACATGATTGAGCAAGTGTTAGACGAACCCAAAGGTTTAGGCAAAGACTCGAAGCAAGAGGTCGAGGGAGCGATCAAGATATTTATCTTTCTGCTCCTGGCGCTGCTATTCCTCCCCGTTTCGGTGCGCTGCGCATTTGCAGTCATCCACCCCGTTCAACTCGCAAAGAGCGCCGACACCCCTCAGTGCATCGAGTGCCACGAGGACAAGACAAAAGGTAAGGACATCCACCCGGCCGTAGGCATGGGATGCATGACCTGTCATCTCATCCGGAACACGACCGACACGACCAGAGTCAATCTGAAAACGGCGAGGATTGCAACCCTCTGCTTCGAATGCCATGCCGACAAGCAGCCCACGCCTGCGAACAAGCGTCAGGTTCACCCCCCCGCCGCCCAGGATTGTCTCAAGTGTCACGATGCCCACACGTCGGCCAACGAGCACCTGCTGCTCAAGCCCGCTACCGGAGGCAAAGCCGATAACCTGTGTCTCGGCTGTCATTCGCAAGGCCTGAACGTGCCCGACAAAGGCAGCCGCCATGCCGCCCTCGACATGGGATGCGACGCCTGTCACGTGACTCACAAGCTGGGCGAAATCGGCAAGCAGGAATTTGATTTTCATCTCACTAAAGCCGTTCCTGATCTGTGCCTCGGTTGCCATGACACCAAGGACCCGAAGCTGGTGGCAACTCACCAGGGCCAGCCCTTTGCCGGAGCCCGCTGCACTTCCTGTCATGATCCGCACGATTCAAAATCGCCCAAGCTGATGCAGAAGTATCTTCATCAGCCCTTCGCCGACAAATCCTGCGACACGTGCCATCAGCCCGCCAAGGACGGCAAGGTTGTCCTGACCCAGGCCAGCGCCAAGGAGATATGCGCCACCTGCCACTCCGACAAGGCCGAGCAGATTGAGAAGGCGAAGGTGCAGCATCCCGGCGCGGCCGGCGAATGCACCGACTGCCACAACCCGCATGCCGGCAGCTTCCCGAGATTTGTCCAGCCCAACCCCGTCGCCGTCTGTGAAACCTGCCACTCCGACCAGGCGGAAATTCAAAAGACCCAGAAGGTGCTCCACCAGCCCGCGTATAAGCAGGGATGCAGCGTTTGCCATACGCCTCACGGCGGCGACCACGAACACCTGTTACGCGTAGCCGACACCAACAACCTCTGCCTCACCTGCCACGGCCCTAATGCAAAAGGCGCAAAGGTAGCCGACAGCACCGACATCAGCATCTTCGACGGCAACGTCCGCCTGCCCGAGAACTATTTGAATCAGGTGTTTGTACTGCGCTTGGACGACAGAGGTCGGGGCCATCCGCAGGAACTGCATCCTGTCGGTGGCGTGGTGGATCCCACCGATCCCGAGAAAAAGAGACTAATGACGTGCCTGACTTGCCACACGCCCCACGGCGGAGCCAAGAATCTTCTGGTTCCCGCCAAGGACAAGAGCGGGTCGCTGTGTGCCCAGTGTCACGCCAACATAAATACGAAAAGGACCGCTCCTCCCGGACCAGCGCAGAAGCCCACAAACGCAAAAGACAAGAAAAAGCAGCAACAGCAGCAGCAAAAGCAGCAGCAGCAGCAACAACAGCCGCAGAATTAAGACTATGAGCTTCGGTAGCCATTTTCGTTTGCAGGCGCGGGGTGGGGTGGTTCATCCCTTAATGGGTCAAATCCCTGTCAAACCGGCCCTGGGTGCGCCATTTAACCCAAACCAGCCCTCGTTTTCACCCCCTTGTTTCACGTTAACCCCATCTATATCTGTTACTTACACGCCACGAGACGGATGGGTTAAGACTTGCACCCGGAGATTGGGGGAGCGTATGACCCTTGGTTTCCGCGCACTCACCCACAAGACGTGGCGCACCATTGCCTCTATCCAGACCTGCGCCCTAGCGGCTAGTTTGCTATTGCTCCTGCTCCCAACCGCCTGGGCGGCCGGCAAGAAGAGGAAGCCCGTTCCGCAGGTTGATATCTCGACCCTGGTGTGGCCGCCCCCGCCCGATCAACCCCGCATTCGTTATGTCAACCAGTACATCGGTGAACTCGACCTCTTGGGCAAAAAACAGGTGAAGGGCGGCATGCTCGAGCGTATCGCTGGCGTCACCATCACCCCTGAAGAGCGCCCCAGGTTGGGCAAGCCCTACAGCGTGGCGGTCGATTCCAAGGGCCGCGTGTACGTCACCGATACCGCTCAGGCCAACGTATTCGTCTTCGACCTGGAAAACAAGAAACTCGAATTCCGCGGCGACAAGGCGCCCGCCTCCATCCTCATGCCCATCGGGGTTGCGGTGGACGAGGATGACCGGCTCTTCGTCTCCGATTCCAAATTGCACCAGATTACCTGCTTTGGGCCCAAGGGCAACGTCGAAGGCGTCTTTGGAGCGGACGACCTGGTACGCCCCGCCGGCATGGCGGTCGATAATCCGCTGCGCCGCCTCTACGTAGTCGATGTCGCTGGCCAGCGCATTGCCGTCTTCGACCTTGACAGTCTCAAACTTCTCCGCTACTTCGGCGAAATTAAAGACAAAGACGCCGACAGAACTGGCGCTCTAACCAATCCCAATAGCATAGCCATTGATCCCGACGGTCTTCTTTATATTACCGACGCCGTCGGTGCCCGCATAATCGTCTACGACACCGACGGCAACTTCGTCCGTGTCTGGGGCAAGCGCGGCGACGGCCCGGGCATGTTCGCGCGCCCCAAAGGCATTGCCATTGACGCCGACGGCCACGTCTACATCGCCGATTCCGTACTGAACCGTTTACAAGTTTTTTCGTCGGAAGGAAAGCCGCTCTTGGCTTTTTCCGGCAATGGCTGGGGGCCAGCGCAGTTCATGCTGCTGGCCGGTCTCACGATTGACAGCCGAAACCGCATCATTGCCGTGGACCAGATGCCGGCGCGCATCGAGGTGTTCCACTACACCACCGACGCCGAGGCGGCCGCAGAAAAAGGCGGCCACAAGGCTCCTGAAATGGGCGCCAGCAGCAAGACGCCGGCACCGGACAAAGCAACGCACGAGGCGCCGCCGGCGGCCAAACCGGCTGCTTCTTCGGGACCCACGGTAGAAGAGTTACAGAAGGAACTGGCGGATCTGAAGGCAAAGCTGGCCGCTCAACAGCAGCAGAAGCCAGACGACGCCCAGAAAGGAGGAGCAGAACCGGCCAGCAAACCGGCCCAGGAAACACCAAGTTCGCCCCATTAAGGGGCAGCAAGTGTATTCCGTTCTGGCTCCCCGGCCACGGCGGAAGCAAAAAGCAAAGGGCGGTCGGGGAACCGCACCGCTACACAGTAACTAAATGTAATTGTAATAAAAATTCAACGTTGAACTAGGAGGAATTATGGTTAGAAAGTTAATGCTTGTGCTGGCGATGCTCGCGATTGCATCGTTCGCTTTCGCACAGATCCCCACGGGTCAGGGACCCACCGATCTGAACGGTGGTCTCACCTCAACTCCAGGTGGATTTGCTGGCTCCGGGCCGAATGATCAAGGCTTAGTGGGCTTGGGCAGGCACGACCTGAAAGACAACGTCAATGGCAATTTTCTAGGTTGCGAATCCTGCCATCTGCCCCACACTTCACCAACCTACGGTAAGTCGTTCATGTGGGCGTGGAAGAACATTCCCACCAGCCTTGCCACCTACGAAACTGCGACTAACCCGTCCGGCGCGCTGGCTACCCCGACTGGTGTCGGCGGCAACTCCCGGTCGATGCTCTGCTTCAGCTGCCACGACGGCACCTCGGCGAGCTCGAACGGCATCACCGCTGCGGTAACTTTTAACGGCACGCCTTATCCGCTGGTAAACACCGCCGGTGGCACTTCGCTCGGATTGGAAACCGAGCACCCTGTGGATGCGATATTCCCCAGCACTACCGACTACGTGCAGCCTGTCGCCGCACCTGGGTTATTCGGATCTACCGGCACCGTTGGCGTCGATACGTTGCCGGTTTGGACGGGTAACACTGGTCCGCTAAGCGTTGAGTGCGGCACCTGCCATGACGTGCATAACGACTACACGGCCAATAACGGCACATTCGGTGGCATCCCGTTCCTGCGGGTAGCCAACACGAATGGCACTTATCTCTGCCGCGAGTGCCACGCTGCACAATAGTTGCCTGTTTTTCCTGACCGGAGAGGGAGGTTATCCCTCTCCGGAATTTTTCCAGCCTTTTTGGTATCAAACTATGAAAAAGATTTTCTTGATAGCCGCAATCTTCCTTGTCGGCCTGCCGCTGCGTCTGCTCGCCCAGATGCCCCTGGAATCTTCTCATCAGCCGTCAATATCGGCCCCGGCGCCCGAGGCCTCTGCCCGGCCGCCGCTCACGCAGATTGCGCGTGTCAATGGGGTGGCGCTCACGGAAGCACAACTCGACGAAGAGATGCAGCGCCTCTTCCCCTATTACTCGATCCACGGGGGCCGCGTCCCCCCGAGCGCCGAACCGGATATTCGCCAGAAGGCGATGCACCAGTTGGTGCTGCATGAGCTCTTATATCAGGAAGCGCGCCGCCGCAACCTTCAGGTCCCACCCCTGAAATGGCAAAAACGCCTGCAGAAGATCCGGGGAAATTTCTCCTCGCGCCAGGCCTATGAAGCGGAAGCCGCCAAGCAGTACGGTTCGGTTGCAGCCTACGAAAGCAGTCTGCGCCGTGCCATGCTGGTCGAACAGCTCTGGGACGCCGAAGTTACCCGCAAGGCGGTGGTCACCGTCGAAGCGGAGCGCGCCTATTACCAGAGTCATAAGGAACAGTACCTTCGTCCGGAGGCCGTCCAGTTACAAACCATCACCATCGCCTTCCCCGCCACCGCTACCGCCGAGCAAAAACAGGAAGCGCGCAAGATCGCCGAGCAGGCCCTGGTGAAAGCCAAAGCCGCCAAAACCTACGATGAGTTTGGCACCCTGGCCGAGCAGCTCTCCCAGGACGACTGGCGCGTGATGATGGGTGACCACGGCTGGGTGCACCGCGGTACGGTCACTCCTGACCTCGAGCAGGCCCTCTTCAGCCTGAAAAAGGGGGAGACCAGTGCAGTCGTCGAGACCACCACCGGATATCTCATCCTGCGCGCCAACGACTACCAGCCCAGGCGGCAAATGCTGTTTTCCGAAATGGCCGCCTCCATCCGTCAGCGCCTGCAAACCGAACAGCGCGACAAGCGCGCCAAGGAATTTGAGCAGTTACTGAGAACCAAAGGCAAGATTGAGATGCTATGACTCGTAGCGGCGCCAGAAAATTCGCGGCCATTTTGGGCTTCGTACTGGCCGCCATGGCAGGAACAGCTTGGGCGCAAACGTCCGAGCAGCCGCTCAACCTGACTGGACGCATGGTCTTTGGCTATGCCGACCTTCAGGAACCTTCTTATCGCCAGAGCGGCCCGGACGCCACGCTCGAGGCCGACTTCAGCGGTTATTGGCGTGATCCCCGGATTCTTGAGTTCGCGGTCAAGCCCATCGTTACCCTCGGTGAAGCCGTGCCCGGAACGGAAATCGGCAACTCCTTGACCGGCGGCTCCGCCACGGGCTTAATCCTGCAGGGCAGTCCGTTCCCTTTGACCCTCACTTATTCCCGGTTGGGCAGTTCCCTCGGGGAGTACGCCAGTTCAAACGGGAACCAGGATGTGTTGAGCGGCGTGGAAGGCAAGACGACGAATAGCACCTTCGACGCCAACTGGCTGCTGCGATTCCCCCATTGGCCCATAGTCAGCCTCGATTACCGGGACACGGATTACAATTCAACGTTGCCCGGGGCGCTTGGTGGCGAAGACGACCACCACTTGCACGACCTCACGACCCTCATAAACTACAACCGGAGCGGGTGGCTGTTAGGGGGCCGGTATCTGCGTACTGACTACACGACAACCGCGCCCGATATCGCCGCGGGTGGCGTGCTAAGCGACACCGGCGCCTCATCCGATCTGGGCTTTACCGCCTCAAGAACCTTGCCGCTCCATTACACCCTGAGTGTGACTGGCGACGATAACAAATCGGACTTTAGCATCGACGGCCTGCGGAACGACCTCAGCGCGCGGACCGGCAATGTCACTCTCAGCGGCCAGCCTGTGGAAAAACTCAGCACGACCATGCAACTGCTATACACCAGCAACTTGCAAGCTTCCGAAGTGCAACAAGCCCTCGCTGGAGCAGGCGTTCCCGGCAGTTCCACCCCGGCGCCAGGGAGTACGCTGCCCATCACTTACTTGGCGGCGCCATACCACCAGCTGACTTTTAACTTGAACGGTGCATACCGCCTGGGCCATGGGTTCTCGCTCAATGGGAGTGCCGGAGAAGGCTATACTTCGCCCTACTCGGGCACATCGACGCAGTGGAGTGCAGGCCTGAACTACAACCGCAAGTGGCGCTCTGGATGGCTCGCTACCGGCTATACCTACAGCCGCTACACGGCGGACGTGCAGGTGGAGAACGAGACCGCCACAACTGGAACGGGGAGTACGTCCCAGAGCACGCCTACCTACAGCCTCTTTTCCCAGGACACGAACCTGAATACGGTCACTGGGAACCTCACCCAGAATCTGCCCCGTCAATTCAGAATCGCGGCTTCGGCGCACGTGTCAGAGGGCACTGTCACGGACAACGGAATCCCCTACCCTTATCATGACTACGGTGGCCTCGCTACCGTGACCCGGCCCGTGGGGCGGTGGATGGTGACCGCCAGTTTCAACATGGACGAGCTCGCTGCCAATGAACCGTCGGTATACAACCAGAGCCGGTCAGAGGCCGCCTCCCTCGGCGTCGCCTATCGTGGCCTGAACTTGTCCGGGGGCTACCAGTACGGTAGTGGCTTGGCCCTGCAAGTGGGCACCAGCCTCGTCTACGTTACCAACCCCGGGGTGGTGAGTCCTCTCCTTGGAACCCCGGTCTTGAGCAGTACCAGCGGCACGAACGTGACCGGATCCTATCGCTCACGGCGCAGCCGCTTAATGGTGCTGGGCTATTGGTACCGCTTCAACTACACTGCCGAAAACGCGCCAACCACCGACTACAGCTTGCTGAACTTGCACGCCTATTACAAGCTTCGCCGCCTTCGCCTGATTGCCGGATACCAAAAGCAATCGCAAGTATTGGGCGTTGGCCAGTCGAATATTTACAACACCAACCTGAAGTACTTCCAGGTTGAGCGCCTTTTCCGGTTATACTGAAAAATGTGGCCCGCATGGAGAGCATCTAGCGCGAAAAAAGCAGCCGCCGCCCTCCTGCTAGGGTGTGCGCTCGTACTCTCCGCTTCACGGCCCGGATCCGGAACCCGCCAACAACCCAACCCTGCGCTGACGGCGCCGGTAATCACGATGGACGGCGGTCGCCGCCTGGAATTCCTGCGCGCCTTCTCCTCGGAAAAGGAATTGAATCCCAACCGCTCTTTCTTGAAACGGGCCCTGGATTTCGTGGCCGGCCCCCCGGATTACCGCCAACTGATTCGCCCCTATGGCATCACCACCGACTCCCATGGCCGCATCATCGTCGCCGACCCAGGCGCGATGGCCGTCCACATCTTCGATTTTGATAAGAAAAAATACCATCGTTTGGGCGGCGGCAAAGGCGAGGATCTTCTATCCCCGATCGGTGTTGCCGTCGATGCCCAGGACAATATCTATGTGACCGATTCGCTCAGCGGGAAAGTTTTCGTCTTCGATGCGGACGGCAAGTTCCGAAGGTTTATCGGATCCATAGCCAAGAACGAGGGCTACTTCAAGCGCGCCACCGGCATTGCCATTGACCAGCAGCAAGGCGAGCTGTTTGTCACCGACACGCTGCGCGACAAAATCTTCGTCATGGACCTGGAGGGGCACATGCTGCGCGAAATTGGCGGCCGCGGCAGTGGCCCGGGTCAGTTCAATTACCCCACCGAGCTCGTGCTGAGCGGCAACGACCTGTTGGTAGTCGATGCGATGAACTTCCGGGTGCAGATACTGGACCGGCAAGGCCACTTCCTGTCCCAGTTCGGCGAGCGTGGCGAAAGTATCGGCAGGCTCTTTCGCCCCAAAGGGATGTCGGTGGACAGCGAAGGAAATATCTACCTGGTGGACGCTCTGCTCGAAGCCGTGCAGGTGTTTGGCCGCGATGGAACCTTGTTATACACGTTCGGCCGAACCGGCGGCGGACCCGGCGAATTGCAGCTTCCCTCAGGACTGTGGATTGACTCGAGCGATCGCGTCTACGTCGCCGATTCCTACAACCAGCGTGTCCAAATGTTCCAGTTTATAAGTGCGAAGCGTGCGGCGGGAGACCGGCATTAATGTGGCTGGTGCGGCAGAAGCGATGGGCGGTGGTAACGGTGTTGGCGATGACGCCGCTTGCCGTATATGCGCAAGGGAATAATATCGATGGATCGCGGCATGATTTGTCCGTTCGCGGCCCTGGGCCAGTCAAGGCGACCAGCGAGAAGGAGGCCTGTCTTTTCTGCCACGCATCGCACATTCAGGATTCAACCGCCCCCCACCCCCTGTGGAACCAGAAGCTCTCGACGGTAACATTCTACAATCCGTATGCCAGCAGCACTCACAAGCAAACCAACAACCAGATATCAACCCGCAGCAAGCTTTGCCTGAGCTGCCACGATGGTACCGTCGCAATCGGCCAAACCTATGCCAGCGGCAAAATCGCCGTGCAGGGCGCCCTCGCCTCGGCCGACAACCTTGGCACTGATTTGAGCAGAAGTCATCCGTTTGGGTTCACCATGCCCGCGGTGGACGATGGCGAAATGAAATTGTCGTTGACGGTCTCGCCACCACTCACTTCAGATCCCGCGGTAAAACTCTTCGATAATAGGATCGAGTGTGTTACTTGTCACAATCCGCACACGCCCAACCTTGATACTACAGTGCAGTTCATGGTACGGAGCAATCGCAACAGCGCCCTGTGCATGGCCTGCCACGATACCTCGCGTGGTGCGCTTGCCGGCTGGTCTGCCGGCCAACACGCCATCGCGGCGAACGTCGTCAGTGGCGGCGCCCAACTGCCATACGCAACTGTGGCGGCCAACGCTTGCGTAAGTTGTCACAGCGAACACAACAGTTCAGGAACGAGTGCGCGGCTGCTGCGCGGCAGTGAGGAGAGTACGTGCGCCAGGTGTCATGGCGGCAGCGCGAATGTGAGTCCCGCGTTGCCCAACATCAGCACCGAACTCAGCCGCGCCTATACACATCCGATTGGAGTTCCCACCTCCCCACCGCATGATCCTGCCGAGTCGCTGCCGGTCAGGAATTCGCGCCATTCAGAATGCTCTGACTGTCACAACCCGCATGCCGCGCAGGCGACGACCGCCCTTTCTCCGCCCACTGTCCAACAAAGCCTGGCTGGAGTCTCGGGCATCAATTCCTCTGGGAGCATTGTTAATCCTGCTGTCTACCAATACGAGATCTGTTTCAAATGCCATGCGGACAGCAACAGCAAGCCTCAGTCCGCAGGCTACGGTATCTATGGACGCGAGCCTGTACGGGTGACGTGGTCAACTGATCCTCACAATATCCGGCTTGACCTCAACTCGCCGGTGGCGCGGCACAATGTGTCTCAACCGGCCAGGCCTGGGGTCTCGCCGAGCCTGCGCCCAAATATGCTCGATCTGAGTGGCAATCCGACGGGCCGATCCCTGGTAGCCAGCGCGTATCTCTATTGCACCGATTGTCACAACAATGACGCTGCGCGGGCGTCAGGGGGCACGGCTCCGAACGGACCACATGGCTCGCAATGGACGCATGTGCTGGAGCGCCAGTACGCGGAGAACTCACTCCCGGGACCAGGACCGGGCGCTAAGTTCGCTAGCATTGCATATACGCCAGGAGTCAACAGCCCGTACGCGCTGTGCGATAAGTGCCACGATTTAGATAACAAACTCAATCTGATCGGCACCGGCCAGGATACCGTATTTGGAAAGCACCGGAACCATGTCGTAAACGATGGGGCATCGTGTTCAGTGTGTCATGCCGCGCATGGCGTCCAAGGTGGCACACCCTTGAGAAACAGACATCTTGTGAATTTCGATACGCAGATAGTTGGTACCTACGGCAAAAACCTCCAACCCTATATCGATACCTCGCGAAGACAGTGCTTCCTGACTTGTCACGGCGTGGCGCACAATGGCAGTAGCTACTAATCGCGAGGATCTGCGTCTGTCGCCAAATCTCATCGCACACGTGAGTGCCTCTCCTTTTGAACGATTGATTGGCGATTTGCGCCAGAGACCGACCCTGCTGGGTGCACTGCTCCTGCTCGCCACTCTGCTGTTGTATGGTCGGGTCACGCATTATGAATTCGTGTTCGATGACAGCGTGTATGTCACCAAGAACATTCATGTAAGCACAGGTTTGAATCTCGGCAATGTGGGTTGGGCTTTTGCCAGTTTCGAAAGGGGGCACTGGCATCCGCTCACGTGGATCTCACACATGGTGGATTGCCAGCTGTTTGGCCTGAATTCCGGACCTCACCACCTCGTCAACGTCGCGCTGCATGCAGCCAACGTCCTGCTGCTGTTTTTCCTGCTGCAAAGAGCCACCGGCGCAGTTTGGCGCAGTTTTTTTGTGGCCGCGCTCTTCGCCGTCCACCCGCTGAACGTGGAAACGGTCGCCTGGGTGGCGGAGAGAAAAAGTCTGCTTAGTGCCTTTTTTTCCTTGCTCACGATTGCCGCCTATGGCTGGTACGTTCGGCACCCCGACTGGAAGAAGTACCTGGTCGTCGTCGCCGCCTTTGCGCTGGCGCTGATGTCCAAGGCCATGGCAGTGAGCCTCCCGCTGGTCTTGCTGCTGCTCGACTACTGGCCCTTGGAGAGATACGAGGATCTTCCGTTTCGACGTAAGTGGGTGCGGTTGTTGCTGGAGAAGGTGCTGTTATTGCTGAGCGCAGTGAGTTCCGCCGTGGCCGTGTTCGCAATGCGTTCTACCGGTACTGCGGTAGAGATATCTGCACTGCCGCTCTCCTGGCGTCTGCAAAATGCCATCGTGTCCTACGTTGCCTACATTGGGAAGATGTTTTGGCCCGCCAAACTCGCCGTCTTTTACCCTCACCCGTTGCACTCCTTGCCCTGGTCTGACGTCATCGCAGCGGCAGTTATCTTGGTAGCGATCACGATAGCGGTGTTGTACTTTCACCGCGCTCGCTACCTGACGGTGGGCTGGTTTCTCTTTATCACAACGCTGATTCCAGTCATCGGAATTGTTCAGGCCGGCAACCAAGCCATGGCCGACCGTTACGCTTACATTCCTGGCATCGGCCTTTTCATCATCATCGCGTGGGGCTTGAACGACATTGTCACTGCGGCCGCTCTTCCTCGGGTCGTGCCAGCGGCGGCTGCACTGTGCCTGATCTCGGCATTTGCCGCTGCCACTAGCCGCTATCTGCCGTACTGGCAGAACGGCGTAAAGTTGTTCACACACGCGCGTATCGTTGTCGGCCAACCGGACTATTTCATCGAAAGTGCCCTTGCGGATGCCCTGGCTTCCACCGGCCGATATGATGAGGCCTTTCAGCACTACAGAGAAGCGTGCATATTATTTCCGAATTACGCACCCTGTCATTACAATATGGCAGAAATCCTCTTTAATCGACATCAACTTCAAGATGCCCTGGAACAGTATCAGCTCGCGGGGAATCTTACCGACCGCAAGGGCATAAGACTTTTGTGCTTGATCAATTCTGGTGAAATACTGCTGGATCTAGGTGATTACGAAACAGCGGAGATGAAATTGTCGGCGGCGTTGCAGATCGACCCCAATAACAGCAATGCATTACTGCTACGCCAACGGGTGTTCAATCAAAAGAGCGGGAAAAGCCGTTAAGCGCTTTGCGCGTGAGCCGGGGCGGAAAACGCGCCGAGCAGCAAGAACGCGCAGGGTGCGACCAGCAGTAGGTTCATGAAAGCAGATAGAGAAGATCGGAGAACTACATTAGGAACGACACGGGAAGATACTGACGGCACAGGTAGCTCCAATTTGCCCTTCTTCGTCTTCAACCGCGGACACCGTATCTGGCTTTCACCCATTTGGTGGATCACCGCCGCCGCAAGTGCGGGCAAGCCGTGGAGGTGCTGGCGGTTAGTTTAACGGCTTTGCCGGCGTCCCCGGTTTGACGCCCGCGTGCTTTTTCGCCTGCGCCATCAATTCCAGAACCTTGTCCTTGCCTTGATAGTTCGGATTCGTGTCCAACAATTTCTGCCACGTGGCGAGCGCTTTGTCGATATCCATCTTGCCCTGCCACTCGACGACGCCCAGATTGAACAACGTGTTGGGCTGGTTCGGCGCGTAGGAAAGCGACTTCTGGAATTCCCTGATGGCGATGTCGGCCTGGCCGGCGTACCAGAAGGCGGTCGCCATGTCGGTTCGAACATTCGTGTTGGCTGGCTCTACATTCAGCGCACGCTGGTAGTAATCAATGGCTGTGGGGAACTGATGCGCGTCGTAATAGATGTTGCCGATGTTTGCCAGAAGTCCGGCGTTGTTCGGGTCTGCCTTGAGCTTCTCGAGCAACGGTCCAGCTTGCGTGTCGGCCATTTTCTGCATCTGAGCCGGCGTCGGGGGTTGGGCGCCCATGGCTGCACTCCCGGCTGCCGGCGCAGGTGCGCTCGCCGTCTCACCCGCAGCAGTCGCTGGACTCTGGGATCCGCGGATGAACCAGCCGCCGGCGATTCCCACCAGCAGGCAGATGACCGCTAACACATAAGCCTGCACGCTTGTCCATTGCTCGATAGAAGTTGCTCGATTCTTATCCGTCATTTCTCGGTGCTCCTTCAGATCCCATTTCGCTTGAAGGCGGAAGCCGCCGCGATCCTGCATCTCTCCCCCCCAGTCCGCTAGCTCTTGCCCTGCGTCTGGACGTGGGCCATCAGTTTCTGCAAATTGGCTTTACGGTCTGCGCTCAATTGCGGATTCGACTTCAGCAGCTGCTGCCAAGCCGCCAGCGCCCCCTTGCTGTCCTGTTTTCCCTGCCACTTGATCATGCCGAGGTTGAACAGTGAGTTGGCATCCTTGGGGTCATACTGCAGCGACTGCTGCAGTTGGCTGATCGCCCCGTCCACGTCGCCGCTGTAGTACATGCACGAAGCCAACTGGGTGCGAACGGCAATGTTCTTTGGATCGACCTGTAATACCCTGTTGAAATAGCCGGCCGCTTCCTTGAACTGGTGGGTAGATACGTAGATATTCCCGGCCTGGATGAGCAGGTCGGTATTGTTCGGGTCACCCTTCAGCTGTTCGAGCAACGGGGCTGCCTTCTTTTCGGCTACCTCTTTCATCTGCTCGAGGGTGGGCATCTGTCCGGCAATCCCGCCGGGAGCAGCGGACGGCTGGGCGCTGGCTTGGGAATTGGTCGCAGGTGGCGCTGGCGCGGTGGGCGATTGCGATCCACGGAACAGGTATCCGATCGCCAGTCCAACCACGAGGCAGATCACTGCCATCGCATAGACCTGTATAGCCTTCCAGGCTGATCCCACAGTCGGTTGCGTGGTCGGTTCATTCGGCATAACCTATTCCCCCCTTAGTCTCTATTACGCTTGAAGATCGGTTTTCGCTGGGTATCAAGCTGTACGAACGTCTTCCTGCAGCACAGGCTGCTTTACCACCCTTTGACCTTGCCAACTCACCTTATAGGCAAAACAAAAGGCGGGCAGCATTCTGCGTCACCCAGGCATGTGACGGAGATCACGCGGACAAGAACCGTGCGAACATCTTGGTAAGCTGGTTTGCCATGACAGTCTGGAACGGCCCGCGAGTAGCTGGGCGGAGCGTAGATACGCGACTAGCGGTTTTTGCAGCTCTTTTCCACCGATCTAAGGATGTGGCAGTTTCATCAGGTGTTTAACTCCCCACTGAAACGACTGGACCCGATTATTCCCCGTATCCGCGATGTAGATGCGATCTGACGAGTCGATCCAGATACCACTCAGCATTCCGAACTGGCCGTAACCAGAGCCCGTGTAACCAAACCGAGAAAGCAAATGTCCATCGCGTTGGAACACCTGCACGGTGTCCAGCGGTCCATCCAGATAAATCCGGCCGCGGTTGTCTACAGAGAATGCAACCGAAGGTCCCATAGATGCCGGGTGAATGCTGGCACGGAAATGCCCTGCCAAATCGAACACCTGAATACGACGGTTCTGCGCGTCCAGGACAAACAACTCCTCGCCTCGAACCACCACATCAGTTGGCGCCGCGAACTCCTCTGCGCTGCTGCCACTGGTTCCAGTGCCAATCTTCGCCAGGATGTTGCCGTCCGCATCGAGCATGACCACTATATTCCGCGGAGGGTCGGCAACGTATATGTGTCCGGACTCCTGGTCCACCGCGATTCCAGCGGGCCGCTCGAACAGCCGCTCCCCTTTCCGGTTACCGATATACCGGAGAAACTTGCCGTTCGGCTGGTAAACCAGGATCGCCCCAAGTTGCGCGTCAGTGATGTACAACTTATCGTGCCTATCGACGGCCAGGCCGGCAGGAGATTGCACGCGCTCGCCGGGGCCATACGCAATACCCGAGTGTCTGCGTCTGGCAAAATCGAAAATGTGTATTGTGCCACGATCGGCGACGATAATGCGGCCATTGGAATCGGTGGTTATCTTAAAGGGCCCTGAAAGCCTTTCGTCGGGGCCAAAATCGCGGATGCCAAGAATCACATCAACCGCACCCTCACAACGAGAAGGAGACGCTTTCCCGACGACTTCGGAAAGCAGGATCGGGTCCCCTCCCACTAGGCCCAAGGCACCGCAAATCCCGCTGTGTGTCGACAGATCCTGTACCGAGGAGAAGCTTCCCACGTAGTACAGCTTGCCCAGATCGCTGACCAGCAAAACATTCTCCGGAGGCCTCGCCGCGCTCCCACTCTGCGCTAGCGCAGGGCTCATTGCCAGGGGGGCGAGAATAAGAACAACGGGAATAAACCGGACGAACCGGAGCACAAGAACCTCTTATAACGGGGCTAATGTTCCCCCGCTAGCCTGTTGGTGGGACCATCCTACATGGATTCTAAACGCGTCACCAGAGCACCGCGCTGTGCGATAAGACACTATGTTAAGTGATATGCGTCACTTCTTGGGCCTGCTTTCGCGCAGGTATGAGGAGAGCAGCTCACACCTCCGCCCTGAATGATCGCCACATATTAGACCGCGCCTCTGTGCTTTAGTGATGTCAGCACGCCACGATGTGATCCCCGTCACTCACCAGCGCTGTCGTCTACGCATATTCTGCAACCTGAAACGTACCCAATGCCGCAAGAAGTCCAAAATCGCCCCGCCGAGGCCACGCTCTCCGTCAGCAGGCAGTTCACCACGGTGACCACACTGGCGGCATACTGCACAGTCATCCTCGTGAACATCACTCGCCACGAACCCTGGGCTGATGAGGCGCAAGCTTGGTTATTGAGCCGCGACTTGGGCTACCGCTACCTCGTGTTCCATCAGCTGGCGTATGAGGGGCACCCTCCACTGTGGCCCACCATCCTTTGGGTTGCAAACCACTGGTTTCATCTTCCGTACCAGTCACTAGGTTGGATTGCCGGCCTGTGCGCGATCGCGGGATGCTGGTTTTTCGTTAGGTACAGCCCGTTTCCGACTGTCATTCGGGTACTGCTTCCATTTACCTATTTCATTGCCTTCCAATATGCCATCGTGGCGCGTCCCTACGTGCTCCTGCCGCTGTTCGCGTTCTCGGCAGCCCATTTCTTCGCTGGCGCCGAACGGCACCCCTGGAGGTTTATCGCCGCGACATCGGCGTTGGCGCTGCTCTCTGCCCACGGTGTCATGCTTGCCTTAGGCTTGACGGCCTCCCGCGCGTGGTATTCCTTCCCCTCCTGGAAACAGATTCCGGTGGACGCGCGGAAACAGCTGCTCAGTGCAGCGATTGTGTTCTGCATCGTCATCGCCTTCGTCGCCCGCGTCAACTGGCCTCCCTCAGACCGTTACTTTGCGAGGTTCGACCGTCCAGCCAACGAGAACTTTGGCCTTTCGGTTCTCCCAGCCGTAATCTCAAACGCGTTCTTCGGTTCTTTAGTCCCGTCGATCGCGTTCCTGTTAGCTGTAGGGGCATGGTGTGCTTACCGCCGCCGTTTCCTGCCCTTTGCTCTTCCTATAGCTTTCTTGCTGCTTCTCTTCGCCAAGGTGTATGCAAATTATTGGCATTGCGGCGCACTCACCCTCATAGTCGTCACCGCTCTCTGGATCGCATGGCCGACGCAACCCAATGAAGCGCGGGGGCCGGAAAGAGTGCTGTACGCCCTGGTGTTGCTTGGGGTGATCAGTCTTTCCGTTGTTCAGATCTACTGGTCTGCAAAAACCCTGACCATGGATTACTCAGGTGCTTACTCCGGCAGCCTGGACGCGGCAAACTATTTGCGCAGCGTTGGTGCAGATGCATCGTCAACCTGCGGGTTTGACTACAACAGCGTCGCCGTACAACCCTATTTTCGGGAGAGCATATTCGGCAACTACCCGCATGGCGAGTCATTCTGGCGATCGGAGACATCGAACACAGTCGATCAGAGCTGCCACAATGCCACTTGGCTGGTTGGGCCCATCGCTGGCCCCCCTGGCAAGGCTGAACAGGATTTCGCTCAAGCTGATCGTTTAGTGCGCTCGCTCGGCTATATTCCTGTGCACGTCTCGAAAGGATCAATGTTTTTTGAGGGTCGCGTGGTTGCGCCAACCGATTTTGTCATTTACAGGCTGGCGAACACACGTACTTCAAATTGATTTGCAAAACAGCGGACGTCGTTATCGCAGTATAAAAAGGGCAACGACCGGGATGGGAAACCGCGCCAGATTGAAGCGAAAGGAGGCACCTGAGTGTCCAATGCCGACCGCTCGGGAATCCAAAAAGGAAATCCCAGCTCACGCGTAAGTGCCTCTCCCTTTGAGCGCTTGAGTGGCGACTTGAGCCAGAAACCGGTCCTGCTGGGCGCACTACTCGTACTCGCCACGCTGCTGTTGTATGGTTCTGTCACCCATCATGAGTTCCTCCTGTTTGATGACAGCCAATACGTCACCAGGAACATTCATGTAAGCACAGGTTTGAATCTCGGCAATGTGGCTTGGGCTTTCACCACTTTTCACGAAGCGAACTGGCATCCGCTCACGTGGCTTTCCCACATGGCGGATTGTCAACTGTTTGACCTGCATCCCGGAGCTCATCACCTCGTCAATGTCGTCCTGCATGCTGCCAACGTCCTACTGTTGTTCTTGCTGCTGCAAAGGGCCACCGGCGCCGTGTGGCGCAGTTTTTTTGTGGCCGCGCTCTTCGCCGTGCACCCGCTGAATGTGGAGACGGTCGCCTGGGTGGCGCAAAGAAAAAGTCTGCTCTGCACCCTCTTTTCCTTGCTCACAATTGCCGCCTATGGCTGGTACGCTCGGCACCCCGGCTGGAAGAGGTACCTGGTCGTCGTTGCCGCCTTTGCGCTGGCTCTGATGTCCAAGCCCATGGCAGTGAGCCTCCCGCTGGTCTTGCTGCTGCTCGACTACTGGCCCCTGAAACGGTACGAGGATCTCCCCTTTCGACCTAAGTGGGTGCGGTTGTCGCTGGAGAAGCTGCCACTGTTATTGCTGAGCGCAGCAAGTTCCGCGGTAACCACGGTCGCGCAGCGTTCTCGCAATGCTGTGGCGTGGGAATCTATTCTGCCGCTCTCTTGGCGTTTGCAAAACGCCATCGTGTCCTACGTTGTTTACATCGGAAAGACAGTTTGGCCCGCCAAGTTGGCCGTCTTTTACCCCCACCCATTGCACTCCTTGTCCTGGTCCGACGTCATCGCGGCGGCAATTATCCTGGTAGCGATCACGATGGCGGTGCTGTACTTTCACCGCGCCCGCTACCTCGCGGTGGGCTGGTTTCTCTTTGTCATAACCCTGATTCCAGTAATCGGAATTATTCAGGTTGGCCGCCAAGCCATGGCCGACCGTTACGCCTACGTTCCGTGCATCGGCCTTTTCATCATCCTCGCATGGGGCTTAAACGACATAGTCACCGCAGCCGCCATTCCTCGCGTGGTTCCAGGGGTGGCTGCACTGTGTCTGATCTTGGCTTTTGCCGCTGCCACTAGCCGCTATCTGCCGTACTGGCAGAGCGGCGTGAAGTTGCTTACGCACGCCCGCATGGTTGCATGGCGACCGGACTCTGTGATCGAAGAGGCTCTTGCGGAAGCCCTGTTTGCCGCCGGACGGTACGATGAGGCCTTTCCCCACTCCCGAGAAGCGTGCGCATTGCGTCCAGATGACGCAAACTGCCATTACCACCAGGCAGAAATCCTCTTTTATGTTCGACATCAACTCCCAGACGCCCTGGAAGAGTATCAGCTCGCGGCGAGGTTTACCGACGCCAAGGACGTGGAACTCCGGTGCTTGATCAACTCCGGTGAAATACTGTTGGACCTCGGTGATTACGAAACTGCGAAGATGAAATTGGCGGCGGCGTTGCAGATCGATCCCAACAACAGCACCGCGTTAGTGCTGCGCCAACGGGCGTTCAATCAAAAGAGCAGCGAAAGCCGAGAATGACAGTACATTTGCGGAGGAAAATCCGCAGTTCACCTCCTACTTGAGGAAACGGAGTAAACAAAACGGGCTAATCGAGTTTGCGGCACGGCGCACTGGCCCATGAGGAAGCTCGCAGATAGAAAACTATGCAATTCGCTCGGACCGTCACTTCGCCCATTTATCCTTATATTCCTCCTGAGAGATCGCGATCGCGCCGCCGGCCCCGGGCACATAAACGTCCTCTATCAGACTCGTCTTGAGATCATACGTTTGGTATTTATCGGAGGCTCCGCTTTCGCTGACCAACATCTCCATCCGCAGCGATTCTTTCTTCCACCTTGCGAGATAATGGGCGTCTCCGAAGGTCCTTTGTAAGGGCTGCGCCGAGGAGTAAATAAAATCCAACCCCCGGATTGAATCGCCATCCCTGACATTTCCACGTCCCCATCCATCCACATGTTCAATAGCGATGTACCGGTGTATGTGCCGGTGCCAATGAGTTTCGATCACCTGGATTTGCAGCGGATAATCGGCCAGGTTCTTTCCCGCAAGCAAGCTGACCGCGAATAGGAAGGGAAGGCTTGCGGTCAGAACGAATTGTCGCACTTTTTCCCCTAACTCCAGCGGATTTAAACCGTTTGTGCCGGGACGCTTACAGTTTACATCCCTGCATTCCCACATCCGCAGGTAAACTGTTTGAGCGGTGGCGACAGCGACACAACTTTGAGTCATCTGCACGTCGTACTTCGAGCGGCAGAACTCGACCAGCAGCAAGGCGGGTAGGCCGAGAAGAAAATGCCGGGGGCACGGAATACCGCTAAACCATCACGTTTGCCTGTGATCAGCATCACTTGCCCACGGTGCCCAAGGTGCCACAATCTCAAAACAGATTTGCAGGAGCGCCCACACGACGAACAAGCGCAAAGCGAAAGGGCTCTTGGCACGATGGGAGACGGAAGTTTTTGAGCGCCGTTTTCATCTGCCGCAGTCGAGTCCGCCATACTTCGAGGAGTGGGCTGACGAATTCCTCACCAAAGTGGCGCATCCGAGCACTCGTATGCGTTACACGTCCTCAGTCGTGAAACTGAAAGGCTAGTTTACCGGGGTACGCTTGTCGGACATCACGGCGGACCGAATAGAAGAATATAAGGAAGGGAGGGTTGCCGAAGGGGTGGAGCCAGCAACAATTAACCACGACCTGCGAGTGCTGAGGCGGATCATGCGTCTCAGGAATATCCCACTCTCAGAGCGGTGCAAAGCTGAACTTTTGCGTTGGCGAGGGATGGTGGGGCCAGAGTTCTCACCATTCGTTTTTCCCAACCTGCGCATACCAACCCGACCAATAAAGGACATTCGCCACAGCTGGGAGAAGGTGCTCAAAGACGCAGGGTTGGAATTCTTTTGGATCTACAATCTGCGCCACACGTTTGCCAGCCGCCTGAGCGCCGCTGGGGTGTCGGATCTCTTCGTCGCCCAAATGATCGGCCATTCCTCGCCGAGCATTCTGCAAAAATATTCCAAAGCCATAGACGAGTACCGACGCGACGCAGTCCGCAAGCTGGAGAACATGCGAGCTGAGCATGCCGAGCAAAACGCCATACCCAGTTCCATTAACTAGCACGCCGTTTATAAAGGTGAGCCTGCCTTGCCTTGCTCAATTGTGCGATAATTCGCGTTCTCCCCACTTTTGCTCACACGGGTGCCCCAATTGGCAACTATCGTGCTGCAGCACTTCCCGTACCCGCCACTCGGCGCGCGACGATGATCGTCCGTTCTGTGGTAAAGTCTTGCGCTTCCGCCGAGGGGTCCGGATTGTTGCCCCATATTACGTCTGGAGCTTTCAGGGGCACCACGATCCATTGATAGCGAGCGACCTCTCGTTGAAAGACAGGCCAGTGAACAAAGGGTACCGACCGGCGTATTACCAAGAAGCTTGGCGGGTTTTTCGCATCGTCCTCCGCGCGGAAGGCTCCCATTCCTCCACGGATGGGATTGGGCAAATAGAACATTAGAGGCAGATCCTCATAGTTGGCCAGGATTTCGTCAGTCGGCGCTGTATTCTGCCTAAGCCAGTCAATCACGAGGTGATTGGGATCTGGCGGGGGGGCGAAGATTTCCCTGCGAAGCGTCGACAACTCGGCTCTGAACACCGGGCCATTGGGATACCAAGAGGGCGGCGGATTCAGGACGTGGAGGGGCAGGCTAAACCATGGTGTCAAAACCAAAACGGCGGCGCCGAGCCAGGCGTAGGGTGTCCGCAAGTTGCAGCCTCGAACCAGCACCCACGCACTCAGGAGGCAGCCGACCGGGGTTGCGATGATCACATAGCGTAAGAACGCAGCTGGCGCTACCGACGGAACCCAGATCGCAAGCGCAAATATGATCCCGCACGCTATCGCCAGCAGGCGCCGCTCGGCAGTAGGCAGAGTTTTCCAACGCCATACGATCATCGTGCCTGCCGCGAGCACGATCGGCACCGGCACAACATACTCATTCACGTTGAAAACGTTGAGTGGGAAGAGCGTTTGCCAGATGCCCTCCTGGGCCGCCGGCCTGCCCAAGAGGTCGTAATAGTAGATGAACGGTGCGATCATTGCCGTCAGAGCCACGCCCACCAAGGCTGGTCGCCAAAGATTCTGCCGATCTGCCACAAATGCATCCACGAACAGCACGCCTATCACTGGCCACACAGTGCCATAATCCACTTGGAACCAACACCAGGCAGCGATTACAAACGCGGTAGCTCCCCGAAAGCCTCTGCGTTGCCAGAGGCTGTAACTCATTAGCGTGAACACCAGAAACAGACTCGACAAGGAGTAATATCTGCACTGCCGCCCGTGCAGTATCCAATAAGCGTTGAAGACCAGAAACACGGCCGCGAGCTGTGCCATCAACGGGCTGCCAAAAGACACCCTCACCCAGCGGTACAGCAACAGCACCGTGATAATTCCGGCGAGCGCAAACGGAAGCCGTGCTGCGGTGGTAGTTTTGCCCAGCACTTTCATGCTCGCCGCGGCAACGATGTATTGGCCCCAGGGGTGAAACGTCCAAGTCGTATCGGATTTAAAGTCGTGCTGGCCAACATAATAATCAATCGCCGCTTTGGGACTCGTGGTACGTTGGCCGATGTTGCTGGTGTCTTCCGCCGCAGGAATATCGATGGTGATTAAGTTGAGCCCATCGTATGCAAGCGGTCGGCCAAACCGCAGCATGCGCGCCCCAAGCACCGCCGTCTGGGCTTCATCCTGCCAAAGGTATTTGTCGCTCAGCCCCCATAACAACAGCAATGACGCCAGCACGCCGACGACGGCCGGAGCTACGAATCTCCATCCGCGCCAGCCGATGCCGTAGAAATTCGCCACATACTCACATTTCATAGAAGATATTTTTCAGTTCCCACAGCAATGTATCTACTAAAGGTTGCAGTTGCGGCAATCTACCGATTAGGGGAGGCAGTCTCGCGGCAGTCGAGAACCGGGGAGATTGTCCTTCCAAGGCAGACTAGCGGTCAATGGCCTGTGCAATGCGTCGTAGTGATGGGTATCACTGCTGCGTGTGATTTCCTAGCGAGAGCAAATTGGACCTCAGCCCCACGCTTTCCACGCCGAGCATTCTGCAGAAATATTCCAAAGCCATAGACGAGTACCGACGCGACGCAGTCCGCAAGCTGGAGAACATGCGAGCTGAGCATGCCGAGCAGGATCCCGCACGGGCCTCGATAAACTGATCGGGGAGCACAAAATCTATGCCGCCGACATCCGTGTGGGCCGGCGCGGCCTCCATCCGAGGCATTGGCAGGCGCTGGCGGACCTGGTTGGATTTTCGCCGGACGGGTTTCCTAGGGAAACCAGAAGTCGTATGCACACTTCCAAGTGATCGCGGTCACATCCTGATGGAACTCCTCCAAGCTACCCTAGCCTGAGGCTTATGAGCTACTTAGGGTGCTCATGCGGACCATATGATTTCTTCACAGGATGATGCTACGAGCTGCGTTGATGTTGATCACTGCCAGCGGGCAGCTCTGCCGTTGTGCGTCGATCTTGACGGGACGTTGATCAATAGCAATCTGCTGTGGGAATGTATCGTCCTGCTCCTCAAGGACAATCCCTTCTGCCTGTTGCTTGTGCCTCTCTGGTTGGTGACCGGCGGACGACCGAACCTGAAGCACCAAGTGGCTCGAAGAGCTCCGCTGGAGCCCAACAACATACCCTACAACCGAGAGCTGCTTGAGTTTTTGAAAACGGAACATAAGAGCGGACGTCAGCTCGTCCTCGCCACAGCCGCAGACCAGCAACTCGCGGAAGGAATTGCTGCTCATACGGGCCTGTTTGATCATGTTCACGGTACTCGTGACGGAAAAAACCTGAAAGGGCGCACAAAAGCAGACTTCCTTCGTGCCGCATTCGGGAACCGCGGATTCGAGTATGCAGGAAACTCCACTTCAGACACACACGTTTGGGGGTTTGCAAGCGGCGCGTATGTCGTCGGTTCCGAAGCGACTGCGGACCGGGCTGCTTCCGTCACAGAAGTGCGCCGCCGGTTTCCGCGCAGGAACGGCGATCTCAAGTGCTGGGCTCGGGCGATGCGTATCTCTCACTGGAGCAAGAACCTGCTGATGCTGGTTCCTTTGCTGCTGGCGCACCGGCTCTCCTGGCATTCGCTGCTCATGACGTTATTGGGAGTGGTTCTGTTTGGTTTGTGTTCCTCCGGGGTCTATATCGGCAACGATTTGCTTGATTTGCACTCCGACCGCGCACACCCCTGGAAAAACGGAAGACCCTTCGCCACCGGGGAGCTCTCGATAGTGTCAGGCGTTATAACATCATTGCTTCTGCTGGGCGTCGCACTCGGGCTCGGAGCCACCATACTGAATGGGCGTTTCGCTGGGGCGCTTGCGCTCTATGCAGTCATTGCGACTTGGTATTCACTGCGGCTGAAGAGGATTGCCATCTTCGATGTGTTCGTCCTGTCCAGCTTCTACAGCATTCGAATCTGGGCGGGCGCTCTGATCACGGGAACACCCCTTTCGCAATGGTTCCTGGGTTTTTCGCTGTTTTTCTTTCTGAGCTTGGCAATGGCAAAGAGGTATTCGGAACTGGTGCATGCGGCGGAACTGGCTGACAGCGGCAATTCGGGCCACAGCTACCGTGCCGGTGATCGAGAACTGCTCATGACCATGGGGATGGCAAGCTGCTTCTCGGCGATTGTGATTCTGAGCGTGTACGCGCACAGTAATGAGGTCATGGCACTGTACCAGAGGCCAGGACTGCTACTGCTCACGTGTCCTCTGATACTGTACTGGACCTGCCGCATCTGGCTCAAAGCGCACCGTGGCGAGCTCAAAGAAGATCCCGTCATTCTTGCAATGCAAGACCCGGTCAGCTATTGCGTCGCCGCTGCTGGCCTGGGGATCATACTGGTTTCGTCTTTCAAGCTTTGGCTGTAGGTTTGCAAACCGGGGCTTCTGTACTGATATGCCTAATTTCAGTTCTGACGGCGCACCCCGTGCCCCACGCCCCCTACAGCAGTCGAGCACTTCGTACCATTCGTGGGGGCGCTACTCCGTGGCAACACACCGCGATGTATACAGGCCAAGCTGGGCGGACGAACTTGGACGATTTGACGATGCCGATGCTCCTGTGCTCGCGATTGGACTGGGCCGCAGTTATGGCGACTCCTGTCTAAATGATGGTGGATACTTGATTGACATCACTGCAATGGATCATGTGATGTCGTTTGATGCAGCCTCGGGCCGCATCCGCTGTGCTGCCGGAGTGTCTCTGGCGACTATCTTACGGGTAGCGGTTCCTCAAGGTTGGTTTCTGCCGGTAACGCCGGGAACAAAGTTTGTGACCATCGCTGGTGCAATTTCCAACGACGTACACGGCAAGAATCATCACTGTGCGGGAACGATTGGCTGTCACGTGACGCAATTTGAATTGTTGCGCAGCAACGGAACTCGTCTTATCTGCTCGCCAGAGCAAAACCCAGATTGGTATGCCGCTACTATCGGCGGGTTGGGTCTGACAGGCGTTATTGTCTGGGTGGAGATACAACTGAAGAAGATTCTCTCCAGCAAGATTGCGGTGGACACCATCACCTTCCGAAGCCTCAATGAATTCCTGCACATTACTAGGGAGAGCGAACAAGCTGGCTTCGACTACACGGTCGCATGGATTGACTGCTTTTCTGGCCGGGATGTCCGAGGTATCTTTTACTGCGGCAAACATGCAGATACAGGAGAACTCGTAGCCAAAGGGGCCAACGGCACCGGACCCAAGGTACCGTTCGCGTTTCCCGAGTTCGTGCTCAATCGGGGTACCATCAAAGCATTCAATACGGTGTACTACGCGCTCAAGGCGGGCAAGAAGAGAACGCAGTATGTTGATTACGATCCGTTCTTCTATCCGCTGGACGCAGTTCGTGAGTGGAACCTCATTTATGGCAGGCGCGGGTTGATGCAGTATCAATGCCTCGTTCCAGAAGCTGCCTCCGAAACGTTTCAGGAAATATTGCGCGCAATCTCAGACTCTGGCGAAGGCTCCTTCCTTGGGGTGATTAAGAAGTTCGGCAACGTTACTTCACCGGGCATGATGTCATTCCCCCGTCCGGGTCTGACGTTGGCGCTGGATTTTCCATTTCGCGGCGAGCGCACTCTTCGGCTGCTTGACCACCTTGATCGCATTGTGTTGAACGTGCAAGGGGCACTTTACCCAGCCAAGGACGCGCGCATGAGCCGTAGCATGTTCGAAGTGTCCTATCCTAACCTAGAACGCTTCCGGGCATTCGTGGACCCGCACCTTTCGTCCGGATTCTGGCGCCGAGTTCAGGTAGAGGACGAAAGGTGACGCAGAGAATCGTAGTGCTGGGCGCAACCTCGAAGATTGCTCAAGAAATAGCTCGCCTCGCTGCGGCAGACCGGAAGGAGCTTCTGTTGGTGGGCCGTCGCCCCGAGCGTTTGGCCGCCGTCGCTGGAGATCTGGTGGCTCGTGGAGCAGCCACCGTGGATTGTGTGTCCACTGACCTGTCAGACATTGCTTCTCATCCTGCGCTGGTGGACGAAGTTCTGGCGAAGATGCCGAACTTCGATACTGTCCTGCTTGCCTATGGCACACTGAGCGAGCAGGCGCGGGCGGAAGATTCAGCAGAGTACGCGCTCAGCGAGTTGACTACGAATTTCACCAGCGCCGTGTCGCTTCTGACGCGCCTCTCCACTGTCCTCATGCAGCGCCGCACCGGGTGCATCGTGGTAATCACGTCGGTCGCGGGTGATCGTGCGCGGCGGTCTAACTACATCTACGGGACGGCGAAGGGCGCTTTGGCTCTCTTCACGCAGGGATTGCGTACCAAGCTCTTATCTGCTGGGGTACGGGTCCTTACGATCAAACCTGGGCCAGTGGCCACGCCTATGACTGCGAATCTGCCGGGGAGCCGAAAGTTCGCCAACCCGGAAGCTGTGGCGCGCACAATTTATCGTGAGATTGAACACGGCAACAGCGATATCCTGTATGTCCCGCACTACTGGCGCTGGGTGATGATGGCGATCCGGCACATCCCCGAGAGCATAGCTAAGAAATTGAAATTCTGAACACATGCGGCAAGCGCCCACTCATTGCTGGACCGTGCATGGGCCGGGGAACTGAAATTCTTGAGGAGAGCTTTTTAATGTCACCTGAAGCGAACTCCAACAAGCTCGAAGCTGTTCAAGAAAAAGCGGAGAAGCAGCCAAGCCGCTGGACGAGCGGCCTGGGTAAAATAATTCGGCGGGAGCATACTGTTGTAATTCTTCTCGCGGTTCTTCTTGCATCGATTTATTACAAGAATTATTACAAATACGAGACGTGGCAGAAATCGAGGGGACATTGGGGCATTTTCCATTATTATCTCGGCGCTAAATATTTCTCCGAAATCGGAAACTTCAATCTGTATACATGCGCGCTCGAGGCGGATGATGAGGCCGCAGGATACTGGTATCAGATTACGGAAGCACGCGATATGGAAACGTACCGCATTGTTCCCCGATCAAGTCTGCCTCCATGTCCTCACAGAAATTTCACGACTGAGCGATGGAGCGAATTTTCGCAGGACGTCGAGTATTTTGCATTGCATGCTCGACCAGAGTACTTCGCCAAGCTGTTTACCGACAAGGGTTTCAATCCGCCGCCTTCATGGGTGGCGGTTGCAAAGCCTTTGGCCCAAGCCGTTCCGATTTCTAAGAGTTGGGCAACAGATATTGTCTTCAATCTCGATCTTATTGCCGTCTTGATCGGCGTGTTGATCATCTGGCGGAGCCACGGTGGGATTGTCCCGTTTCTTACTGCCGGGCTGGCGATCATTTATTTCGGAAATTCCGCTGGCATCGGATGGAATTTTCTCCAGTATTTCTGGTTTCCGTTAGTGATCGTAGCGACTGTTCTGTGGCTAAGAAACAAACCAGGCTTTTCCGGCGCGGCGCTCGGGATGGCGGTAGGACTTCAAACATTTCCTCTATTTTTCGGGCTGCCGATTGTTGTTCGGGGAATTACCGAGTTCTTACGGCACCGCAATAAGGCGGAATGGCGCCCATATTTTAGGTTCAGCGGGGCATTACTTGCCGTAATGCTCGCAAGCTTTCTCTTAGGCAGTTTGGCGGGGCGGGGAGTTGGAGCCTGGGGCGAGTGGCAGAGAAAAATCTCAATCCATAAGAATTATCTTCGGGGAGAGATTTTTGATATCGGCTTGACGAATCTCACCGCAGAGACTGTTTCAAAAAATCATAATCACGGGACGTCATACGCAGATGACACCCCGAACACTTTTATGCGGCTCGATTCGCTCAAAAGCAAGATCTGGATTTACTATGCTTTGTGCGCGATGTTTCTTGCGATCTGGGCGTTAAGTGTAGTGTGGGCTCCTAGGGACGACCTTTTCGGTCATGGGTTTTTGATTATGTACGCGGCCGTTAGCTTATCCCCGTTTTATTATCTGTCGCTTGCACTTGTTCCATTGATGTTTTGGAAATCGACCCGCGTCTTACGCCTATATGCAACCTGCGGAACCGTTTTGCTTTTTGTAGCCCACGCAATTGTTTTCCGGGGAGGATCTGTCGATTGGCGATATTTGCCTCATCTCTTGAGCGAGTACTCGATTGCTCTATTCTTGCTTGGCCTCGCTGTAATCTCTATCTTTTCATACCGTCTTGCTCGCCAAGCCCTTTATAGGGCGCATGAAAGCTGGGGCTATTGATAAAGAAGGTGTGTTCGTCATGACTATTCTGTCGTTGACGCTGCGCTTTTGAATCGAGTGCGGGGAGGATTAGGGGGCAGTATGCGCCTCGCTTGAGTGGCCGCCACCAATTTTGTTGGCCAACAGGCCAAGAATGTACTACAGTTTTACTACAGCTGACCTTTTCCAAACCCAAGACTGAGCTTTTCGCATTCCCGTAGGTCATTGAAAACACAAGAAACATTTGGTGCCCGGAGACGGAATCGAACCGTCACGGAGCTTTCGCCCCTCGGGATTTTAAGGTCACATGATGAGCTGCCATAAGTTGCTTCTACGTTCTTTATCAATCTTCATCGTCGGCGGTGCCATCGTTGACCGGTATCCCTCGCCGCGCGTGATTGCCATCAGTATCGCTGCGGCAGCGGTTTACTTAGCCTTAATCCCTTTGACTGCTGACGTGTGATGTCTTCAATCCTTCGATCGGTTGGGGAGGGCCCTTCGGGCGTTCTGCTTGCCTCAAGCGCGTTGCTACTTCTTCCGTTGTCGCTCCTCGGTATGCTTTCGCCCGTAGCCGTGCGGCTCCTGATTCGTTCGACGAGCGAGACCGGCAGCGTGGCGGGCCTTGTCTACGGAGTTTCCACGATCGGCAATGTCTTTGGAACGCTGTTCACGACCTTTGCGCTCATCCCAAGTATCGGCTCACGATCGATTACGTATCTCTTTGCCGGGATTCTCGCCCTTTGCACTGCGAGCTTGTTTCTTACGCCCCACAAGCGTTCAACATCATAGTCATGGCGACTTTAGCAGTTGGAACAGAAGAACGACAGAAACAGCAAGAAGTAGTACTCCAAGGGAAGTCGAATTGCTTATCCGAAGAGTGCAATTCCCGGTCCAAAGGAAAGATGAACACAAGAGTAGAACCAGTAGAACGCCAGATTCCAAAGGGCAATCGGAAGACTGATTCGAGATCACCCAGTTCGAGGACGTAAAGAAAGCAGCGTAAAACGATGGCGTGCCGGCGATCACATCGTGCGCTGGGTCGGCTTTAGTTTGCTGGTGGCCGAGCGTCAGTTCCGCAAGATGCAGGGTTACCGGGAGATTCCCTCGCTGTTGACTTCGCTTGCAAACACGGTTTCGAAGAAGGCTGTTGCCGAGGAAGTGAAGGTTGCGTAGCCCATGACGGTCAAGAATCGTTAACTTTCAACGGAGTTCCGGGCAATCTCCACTGAAACGACTGGACCCGATTGTTCCCCGTATCCGCGATGTAGATGCGATCCGACGAGTCGATCCAGATACCACTCAGCATTCCGAACTGGCCGTAACCAGTGCCCGTGCAACCAAATCGAGAAACCAAATGTCCATCGCGTTGGAACACCTGCACGGTGTCCAGCGGTCCATCGAGATAAATCCGGCCCTGGCGGTCTACCGAGAAGGCAACCGAAGGTCCCATAGATGCCGGGTGAATGCTGGCACGGAAATGCCCTGCCAAATCGAACACCTGAATACGACGGTTCTGCGCGTCCAGGACAAACAGCTCCTGGCCCCGAGCCACCACATCGGTTGGCGCCGCGAACTCCTCTGCGCCGCTGCCACTGGTTCCAGTACCAATCTTCGCCAGGATGTTGCCGTCGGCATCGAGCATGACCACCATATTTCGCGGAGGGTCGGCAACGTAGATGTGTCCAGACTCTCGGTCCACCGCGATTCCAGCAGGTCGCTCGAACAGCCGGTCCCCTTTCCGGTTGCCAATATACCGGAGAAACTTGCCGTTCGGCTGGTAAACCAGGATCGCCCCGAGTTGGGCATCGGTGATGTACAACTGGTCGTGCCGATCGACGGCGAGGCCGGCAGGAGATTGCACGCGCTCGCCGGGGCCACACGCAATACCCGAGTGTCTGCGCCTGGCGAAATCGAAAATGTGTACTGTGCCACGATCGGCGACGATAACGCGGTCTTTGGAATCGGTGGTTATCTTATAGGGCCCTAAAAGCCTTTCGTCGGGGCCAAAATCGCGGATGCCAAGAATCACATCAACGGCACCCTCGCAACGAGAAGGAGATGATTTCCCGATGAGGCCAAAGGCGGCGCAAATCCCGCTGGGTGTCGCCAGATCCTGTTCCGAGGAGAAGCTTCCCACGTAGTAAAGCTTACCCAGATCGCTGACCAGCAAAACACTCTCCGGAGTCCTCGCCACGCTCCCACTCTGCGCTGGGGCAGGGCTCATCGGCAGGAGGGCGAGAAGAAGAACAACAGGAATAAACCGGACAAGCCGCAGCACAACGACCTCTCAAAAACGGGGGCTATTGTTCCCCCCGCCAGCTTGTTACTGGGATCATCCTACACGCATTCTAAACCTTCCCCAATTGATCGAAGGGTTGAAAACATCACATGGTCAGCTGTCAACCGGGATTTCTATTTTGACTTCCCCGGCAGACCAATAGCTATGCGTGCCCCCCCTCTGTTTGCAACGCCTCAGCCAGGTTCTTGACTGCATGGGCTTTTTCGTCTATTCCTGCGGCCAGATCAGCGTTGCAGGCTAGCGACCCGAATCGCGCGGGGGGTGTGCAGTACGCCTTTCGTCCATCTCAAGTTCGGCATGGGCAAGTTGCGCAGGGGTGAGCAATTCTCGAGCTTCTTGCGCGGTTGTGGCACTCTCCTTCACCGCTTCCTGTGCTAGAACTAACCACTTGTAGGCGGGATACGAGATTCGTTTCATAGCTGCGGTTAGAGGCGAGTAAGCGTCACAGGTGGTATTGCGCCTCGGCGATGCCGGAAGTCTACTTACCTTTTCAACGGAAGCTTCGAATTCGAGCCCAACCCATCACCGTTCGATTGGAATCTCGGACGCGCTCAGGGCGTTGAGGTCACCCGTGACTGCACGACCGCTTGGTCGGGGAAGTGCTCGCTTCGCATCAGCTTCGCGGGTACCCAGAATCTCGACTTCGTGGCTGCTTCGTGGCTGCTTCGCAGCTGGCTTCTGTGCAGTCAGGCCCTCATCGTTTTCACGCGTCGATCCGACTGAGGCTTTGACCACAGACCAGGGAATTCGATTTTCGAATTTGCGAAGCTGAGTTGCCGGCGCGTTTGGACGTAATCTTCGGACAGTTCACAGGGACCACGCCCTGGTCGCCGGTCGAGCAAGATCTCGCAGTTCCACCACAGACCAAGCTTCTCCGTGTCCAGGTAATTCAGCAACCGTCGATGAAATTCGACAACAAAGTCAGTGGTACAGCCTGGATTGATGAATTGAGGCTGGAACCGATTAGTCATCCCTCCTCACCCTAGCCGCACACCCTGGTTATAGACTCTCCCTGTCTCGGGCGGCAAGACCCACCCGGTCAACAGCCACATCCGGCGCCTGCCCCTTCTCCCTCCAAGGATGTACTTTGGTATTTGAATAAGCGCCGGCCCGAAAACGTGGCCGACAGGGGGACCACCCGGGGGAACGACCCACTTAGATAGGAAATATGGATGAGATATGACGCGCACCCGCATGGCATGTAATGCAGAGCGTAATTAGGTTCTCTTCAGAATCATCCGGAGTGGCTGCGAAACTGTTTGTGATGGACTTCTAGGTTCGACATCGTGCCACAGGATTGACACCTCCAGCCGTCGCGACGCAGGATCTGGTGGCGCAGGCTTTCGTACGACAACGGGTCCAGCCGCGAGGAAGCGGCTTTGGGGCGAATCATTCTCAGGACGCTTTCTCACGCACGTTTTCGAGGAAGGCCTGCTGCTGTTCGCCGGGCAAGAACCGGTAGTAGCGTGAGATCGAGTTAAGCAGGATTTCGGGGTTGCTCTTGTCCAAGTGCGCGCCCGCCAGGAAGTCGGCACAAATCATCTCCAGGCAGTAGCCGCGCGATTTGTCCGTACCCAGCATCAGAGCTGCCGTCTCGATCGCCTGCTCGATGACCGAGATCTGGCTCTTGTAGACCTTGAAGTAGATCAGCTCCGACGGCTCCTCTTCCCTTCCCGTCAGTTCCTTCTCCACTGCCCGCCTGAACACTTCCCTCGGTATGGAGCGGGCTTTGTGCACCCAGGTTGCACAATCGAAGCCGCAGCATCATTTTCAAAGTAAGGAGCGTGTATGGTAAAGTAAGGAATATCGGAGGTGAGGTATTGGAGAAACAGGCGAGAATCACGAGCAAGGGGCAGATTACGGTACCGCGCGAGGTTCGCCGCGTGCTGGGTGTTCGCCCTGGCGACAAGTTGTTATTTGAAAGTGATGAGAATGGCGTGCGAGTGCGACCCGTTAGGACGAAGAGCCCGTTCGCGAAATTCAAAGGAATCGGAAACCCAGGAATTGGTTCCGGCAGGGAGGGAATTATTCGGTGGGTTCGGGAGTTGCGTGGGCAGTGACGACAGCGATTGACACTA
>Ga0187867_10000130_pt1 | contig 66033 bp, 60 predicted proteins | sample June2016WEW_13_1_FD_132976 | JGI IMG/M metagenome (GOLD analysis project Ga0187867, IMG submission 132976) | Peatland microbial communities from SPRUCE experiment site at the Marcell Experimental Forest, Minnesota, USA - June2016WEW_13_10 | ecosystem: Environmental > Terrestrial > Soil >...
ATCCTTGGGCATCAGGATCCAGGCAATCAGGTACGCGAAGAAGCCGAAGCCCGCGCCCAACGCCAGCGCCAGCCAGACGATGCGGATCAGCAGCGGTTCCACGCCCAAATAGCGCGCGAAACCCGCGCACACTCCCGCGATCTTCTTGTTCTCCGTGTCCAGCGCCAGCCTTGGGGACGCGTAGGGATTCGCCGTGGCTTCCGCCAGTTTGGTGGGGTGCCCACAGGCGGAACAGTAGCGCACCTTTTCGTCGATTTCGACCCCGCATCTTGTGCAGAACATCGCTTCACCTCGTTCGCATATAGATACGCGGAAAGCATCTGGCGTGTTCCCGGCCAGCGCCCGCCATGGCGCAATCTGCTATAAGTATGGCGTGATGCAACGCCGTCAATTCGTGGGAGCCGCAGCTTCGGCGGGCTTCGTGCCGGCTCCGGCCGCCGCCGCCCAGCAGAACGCTATCTTCGAGCTGCGCTATTACCACATGCGCAATGGCAGCCAGACCGGTCGCACCGCGGACTTCCTGCGCAGCCACTTTCTGCCCGCCGCCCAGCGCCTCGGCATCGGCCCGCTAGGATTCTTTGGCGCGGTCATCGGGGAAGGCAGCCCGTTCATCCTGGCGCTGATCAGTTATCCATCCGCCGCGGCTTTCGCGGAGAGCGGCGAACGCCTGGCCGCCGACAAAGAGTTCCAGAGCGGCTTCGACGAGTACAACTCCATGACGGAGCTGAGCTACATCCGCATGGAGAACTCGCTGCTGCGCGCCTTCGACGGCATGCCGTCCATGGCGATTCCGGCCGCCGGCCAGCGCCCGCCGCGCATATTCGAACTGCGCACCTACGAATCCAACAACGCCAAAGCCGCGCAGCGCAAGATCCGCATGTTCAACGAAGGTGAAGCCGCCATTTTTCAGCGGCTGGGCATGGCCCCGGTTTTCTTCGGCGAGACGCTGGTGGGCCGCAACCTGCCCAACCTGACTTACATGCTATCTTTCGAGAGCATGGCCGCGCGCGACAAACTATGGGGCGCCTTCGGGGCCGACGCCGAGTGGCAGAAACTGCGCGCCCAGCCGGGTTACTCGGATGCCGAGATCGTTTCCAACATCACCAACGCCATCCTGCGCCCGCTGGACTTTTCGCCGATTCGTTAAAGGTAGACCGTCATGCGCCGCCGTCATTTTCTGGAAGCCGCCGCTACGGCCCTGGCGGCCGCGGGACAGGGGGCCAGCCAGGACACGCGCCGGAGTGGCCTAAGAGGCCAGTCCCACCTGAAACTGGGGACGCAGAACGATTCATCCGATCAAGCGCTGGGCGTGTTGGCCGCATTGGGCGTCAACCATATCTGCAGCACTCTGCCTTCCGCCCACATGGATGCCAACTGGTCCGTGGAAGGACTTACCCGCCTGCGCCAGCGCGTCGAGTCGTACGGTATTCGCCTTGAGATGGTCCCGCTGCCGCTTAGTTCCAGTTACATCACGCGCGCGGAGAACCCCGACATCATGCTGGGCAAGAGCCCCGAGCGCGACCGCGAAATCGACGCGATCTGCCAGATGATTCGCAATGCCGCGCGGGCCGGCATTCCCGCGCTGAAATACAACATGACCATCCTGGGCGTAGTGCGGTCCAAGCCCACGCGCGGCCGCGGCGGAGCGCATTACAGCACGTTCGTATACGAGAAAGCCGTGCAGGAAGCCGCCGCGCCGCTGACCGAAGCCGGGCCGGTCGGCGCGGACACCGCTTGGGAGCGCATTACGTATTTTCTGAAGCGGGTCATCCCCGTCGCCGAAGAGTACAAGATCAGGATGGCTTGCCACCCGCACGATCCCGGCATGCCTCCGGGCAAAGGCTTTCGCGGCGTGGATCGCGTGCTGGGCAGCGTGGACGGACTCAAGCGCTTCATCGAGATCTCGCCTAGTCCGTATCACGGCCTGAACTTCTGTCAGGGCACGGTCTCCGAGATGCTCACCAAACCGGCGGACCAGATCTTCGATGTGATCCGGTACTTCGGCGCGCGCGGCAAGATCTTCAACGTACATTTCCGCAACATCAGAGGCGGCTTCCTGAATTTTCAGGAGACCTTTCCGGACGATGGCGACGTGAACATGATTCGCGCCATACGGGTTTACAAGGAGGTAGGTTACGACGGCATGCTCATGCCGGACCACGTGCCGGTCATCGAGGGCGACGCCGGCGGGAAGCAGGCCTTCGCATACGCGTACGGCTATATACAGGCCTTGATTCAGATGGTCGACAATGAGTAAGAGGCGGCCTAAGAGGACGCTGCGTGCGGGGGCCTGGCCCCACTTACTGTATCTTGCGATGAGTTTGGCGCCAACTTTCGGAGCGGACTTATCCCCGGCGAAATGGCCTCCCGATGATAAGGCTCGTGCCGAGAGGCTCGAGCAGACCGTCTTTCCCTCGAAAGCCGCCATTGTGGAGGGCCGCTCCGGACTGGTCGCCGCCACGCTCTCCCCGATTGCGATCCGCGCGGGCATCGAATCGCTGAAACAGGGCGGAACCGCCGCCGACGCCGCTTCCACAATCTCGCTGACACAAGTAACAACAGCACTGGGCTCATACGTATCCTACGCGGGAATTCTGCAACTGGTCTACTACGACAGCCAAACACGCAAGCTTTACTCATTGGACGCGGGCTGGAACTCATATCTGGCCGAAACGTCGCCGAAGACGATCCCTGCAAATGAGATGGGTTCGGGCGCGGAAGGGCGCAAGACCCTGGTCCCGGGGTTCATGGCCGGCATCGAAGCCATGCAGAAACGCTTTGGTCGGCTGCCATTCGCGAGCCTGTTCCAGCCGGCCATCTGGTACGCCGAGAATGGCGTCACTGTCTCTCGGCTGCTGGGGAACTACTTCGCCAGCCGGGAAAAGTATCTCACTCGAACCGCGCGGGGCCAGCGGTTTCTGCACCAGGCCGGCGACCTTGTGCCCAATGCCGGCGACCGTTTCATCCAAACCGACTTAGCGCAGACGCTGCGCTCCGTGGCGGCGGATGGCGCACAATACATGTACACGGGAGAGTGGGGCCGCCAATTCGTGGAGACTGTGCGGCAGGAGGGCGGCCGAGCCGCCATGGAAGATATGCGCCGCTACCGGCCGGTGTGGGACGAGCCGCGCAGCACTGCGTTTGCGGATCATGCCGTCTTCGCGCCGGGCGGTAGCAACGAGGGTGGCCGGCAGATCCTGGAGGCGCTGAACCTGATCGGAGAAATGAAGGTCGATCGCGCGGAGCCATATTTCAAGGACTGGCGGACCTTCCGCGACCTCACCGCTTTGTTGCAGTTCGTCGAGTTCGGGCCCTACACTCCGCCCGCGGTAGCCGAATTCCAGCGTCAGAACGGGCTGCATTTCTCGCAAGAGGATCGCGTCACAAAGGCGTACGCCCGCGCCATGGCTCCGTTGTTGCATGGCGATCCGCCCCGCCATAGCGACGCGATCGTCGTCGTGGATCGATGGGGCAACGTTGCCGCTCTGGTGCACAGTATCAACACGGTCAACTGGGGCACCACTGGGATCGTCGTGGGAGGCATTCCCATCCCCGATCCCGCGGGCTTTCAACAATGGCTGCTGGCCGGCATCCGACCCGGAGAGCGTGTTCCGAACGACATGGCGCCCGTGATTGTGATGCGCGGCGCCAAGCCGGTGCTGGCTGTGGCGTCGGTAGGCAGTTCGCTGGTGGCGGAGACCGTGCGGATACTGCTGGGCATTTTCGGGAACCGCTTGGATCTTCAGGCAGTGATGGAGGCGCCACCGCTGCTTTACAACTTCCAGCCGTCAAAGGGGGAGGAAACTGCAATCTGGCGGACACAGTCCGTCCCGGAAGGCGCTTACACCCCGGATTTCCTGCGCAATCTGGAAGCGTCCGGAGTTCACATTGAGACTAAATCCAGGTTGCAGGCATTGACAGTCAAGGGAACCGCGGTGGTGGGCGCGGCCGATCCTGGAACGGGTGTTTGGCGGAGCGCGGAAACGCCGGCGCTGTTCGGTTTTGCGGGCGCTTATTGAGAGACAGCCAGGAAGCTTGTCCTACGGTTTCTTCGGCTGATCCTTGGACTTATCGTCCACTACGTCCCCGAAGTGAATCGTAGACTTGCCTTCGAACTTCTTATAGTCTTTGTATGTCACGAGCATGCGGATTTTGATGTCACCTACTTTGAAGTGCAGGGTATCGTCTGCATGCGTATAAGTGGGAAACCAGTACTTACCATCGATTTGCTCGCGCAGCGTTTCGAACCTAGGGAACTGTTGGTCTCCGGCCCTCCCAACAGCCTTGCCGTACGTCTTCACAATCTGGAAGTCGCGATCATCCACCCAGATCTGTCCTTCGAAATAGCGTTTGCCGGGCAATTGCTTCTTGGGCTTGACGGCGAAAACATAACAGGAGATCTCGTCCGCGTTCTGCTTGCCCAGGTAACGGATGTCGTACAAGGGAACCATGTCGGTGGTTAAGACGAAGGGTTGCGTGTACCGCAGGTCTTGCATGTCTTCCGGTGTCAGGAGCAGGTCTTTCAGGGTAGAAACAGGGGCGTGCACCACATGCTCGGTGCGCTTGCCATCCTCCGTAAAAGTGATATCCGCGGTAATCTCCCATTTGCCCACTGCTTCGCCGGACTCGTCCAATTCCTGAATCTTGGAGGTTTGCCGGTAGACGTAGTTCTGAAGCGCTTCGGCGAACTCCTTCTCCTTGGCCGCGAACTTGCGAACGATCTCGTCCGGGTTGACATCGGGCGCACTGGTGGTGGCGGCCACCGGAGTAGCCGGAGCCTTGTTCGGGTCGTCACTCGCCTGGTGGGCCCAAATAGGCAGACTTAGACCCGCCAACAATGCCATTTGAGCGAATCGATGCATTTCTCCCTCTCGAAACAGACGTTTGCCAACCCCCGGTGGTTTCCCAGGGTGGTTTACTTGGCCAGCAGCTTCTTGGCGATGGTCAGCAACTGTATGTTACTGGTGCCCTCGTAAATCCTGCCGATCTTCGCGTCCCGGTATAGCTTCTCCACCGGGTAATCCTTGGTGATGCCCACGCCGCCGTGTACTTCTATCGCCTTCGACGCCACCTTTTCGGCGATCTCGGAGCTGTAGTATTTGGCCATGGCGGCTTCGGTTTGGAACGGCAGTCCGGCATCGCGCAGGCGCGCGGCGTTATACACCAGCAGCCGGGCGGCCTCCACTTCGGTGGCCATGACCGCAAGCTGAAACTGCACACCCTGAAACTCGCCGATGGTTTTGCCGAACTGCTTGCGTTCCCGCGCATAGGCGACCGCATGATCCAGCGCGCCGCGCGCCAGGCCGATCATCTGCGAGCCGATCGCGATACGCCCTTCGTTCAACGTCTCGATGGCGATCTTGTAGCCCTTGCCTACCGCGCCGATCACGTTCTCCTTCGGCACGCGGCAGTTGTCCAGCACCAGTTCGCACGTGGACGAAGCGCGGATGCCCAGCTTGTCTTCCTTCTTGCCCACCTGGAAGCCGGGAAACTCGCGCTCGATCAGAAACGCGGTGATGCCACGGTATCCAGCGTCCGGATCGGCGTTGGCGAACAGCAGGAACAGGCCCGCTTCGGCGGCATTGGTGATCCAGAGCTTGCGGCCAGTGAGCAGGAAATGGTCGCCGGCATCCACTGCGCGCGTGGCCAGCGCGAAGGCGTCCGATCCCGATCCGGCTTCGGAAAGCGCATAGGACGCTACGGTGTCCCCGGCCAGCCGCGGCAGGTACTTCTTCTTCTGCGCGGGGTTAGCCCAGCGTAGAATGGCGTTGTTTACGATGGTATTCTGTACGTCGGCAATCACGCCGGCGGATGGGTCCACGGCGGACAATTCCTCCACCGCCAGAATGCACTGGAAGAAGCTGCCGCCCGAGCCGCCGTATTCTTCGGGGATCTCGATGCCCATCAGGCCCAACTCGAAGAACTGGCGGATGATGTCCTTGCGGAAAACCCCAGCTTCGTCCATTTCGCGGACATAGGGGCCGATCTGCTCGCGCGCGAACTGGCGCACGGTGCTTTGAAAGAGCTTCTCTTCTTCCGTCAACGCGGTAAGAGGCTGTGGAGGGATCTCGGTTTGCTGCGCCGTGGCTTGCATGGCTTTATTTCCTATACTACACCTGCCAGCTCGCGCCACTGGCGGCCTTGCGACTCGGCCACTCCCGCATGCGTCACGTAGCCGTTGTAGGTGTTGACCCCTTCGCGCAATCCGGCGTGCTCGGTGCAGGCCCGCTCCAGGCCCTTGTTCGCCAGTTCCAGCAGATAGGGGAAAGTGGCGTTGGTTAGCGCGAAAGTGGAGGTGTGCGGCACCGCCGCAGGCATGTTGGAGACGCAGTAGTGCAGCACGCCATCGACAAAATAGATCGGTTCGGTGTGGGTGGTGGCGTGCGAGGTTTCAAAGCAGCCGCCCTGGTCGATGGCCACATCTACGACCACTGCGCCGCGCTTCATGTTGGCGATCATGTCGCGCCGCACCAGCTTGGGCGCTGAAGCGCCGGGAATCAGCACGGCGCCCACCACCAGGTCCGCGCTCTTCAGTGTTTCGCGGATGGTGTATAGGTTGGAAGCCAGCGTCACGATCTGGCCGCCGAAGATGTCGTCCAGTTGGCGCAGGCGATTGAGATTGCGGTCGATCATGGAGACATGCGCGCCCATGCCCAGCGCGATTTTGGCGGCATTCGTGCCGACCACGCCGCCGCCAATGATCACGCAGTTAGCCGGCGCCACGCCAGGCACGCCGCCCAGCAGCACGCCCCGCCCGCCATTGGGCGCTTCCAGATATTGCGCGCCCACCTGCACCGCCATGCGTCCGGCCACCTCGCTCATGGGGGTCAGCAGGGGCAGCGAACCATCGGCATCGTGGATGGTCTCATACGCCACGCCGTTGACCTTGGCCTCCAGCATGCGATTGGTCAGTTCCGGCAGCGGCGCCAGGTGCAGATAGGTGAACAGGATCAGACCGGGGCGCAGATGACCATATTCCTGCGGCTGCGGTTCCTTCACCTTGACCACCAGGTCGGCGCGCCGCCAGACCTCGGCCGCGGTGGGCAGGATGACGCCGCCGGCCTCCACGTACTCGCCGTCGGTAAGCGCGCTGCCGGCGCCCGCGGTGGACTGGACCATAACCTGGTGGCCCGCCTCGCACAGAGCCTTCACGCCGCTGGGCACGAGGCCTACTCGCGTTTCATGATCTTTGACTTCTTTTGGAACGCCGACGATCATCGAAAAGTGCTCCTGTATTCCTTGGTGCCGATTAGCGTATCACCGCGCACGGCCGGATTGCATCGGGTTCTGGAATCAGGTAGATTGGAGGGGAACGGTGAGGTGCGAGAGCGGTTGAATCGGGCGGTCTCGAAAACCGTTGAACCTTTGCGGGTTCCGTGGGTTCGAATCCCACCCTCACCGCCAGAATCAAATCATACACGTGCAGACTTAACTGAAATTAGCTCCACGTAGCTCAACCTCTACCGCCGCCGCTACGGTATCGCCGGCAAAATAGCCCCCTTCAGCGTCCTGCAGGCATAGCCGGCTGGGAAGTGACAACGCTGGAACCTGACGCTCGCTAAGCGGCAGGCGTGATTGTGTCCGGTTGGTCTTAGGCCCGATCGACGGCGACGGAAACTTCCAATCGCGTAAAGGCGCCCTCAACCCGGCGCTGTCCGCGCCAGTGGACTGAGGGGATGATATCCTTGGCACATGTTTAGGATCGATTCGGGAATCCGCCAGGCTCCTGCAACGCTGGCATTTGCCGGCTGTCTCAGTTTGCTGTCACTGATCGGGTGCGTTCAGACCGCGCCCGATACCCATCAGGCCGAGGTGCAAACGCTGAGAGACTTGGATGCCCAGTGGTCGAAGACGGCCGGGGCTAAGGACCTCGACGCAACCATCGCGTTTTACAGCGATGACGCCGTAGTGATGCCCGGCGACGCGCCAGTCGCCAACACGAGGCAGACCATTCGCGACGAATGGGCTCCCATGCTGGCTCCGAACGCTTCGGTTTCGTGGCAGGTGAATCAGGCCGAGGTGGCTCGGTCTGGAGATGTGGGCTACGCCAGAGGCGTCTATCAGTTGGTCATGAAGGATGCGGCGGGGAAGGCCACGACCGAGCAGGGTAAGTTCCTGGAGGTCTGGAAGAAGCAGGCCGATGGCAAATGGAAGTGCGCAGTAGACAGCTTCAGCGCGGACGCTCCACCGGTACCGCCCCCTCCCGGGAAAAACAAGTAAGTGATTTCCAGTTTGGCTGCCGCCTTGATGAGCGCAACCGTTCAACTCCTGGTTGGGCACTCCGCCGGCCGCGGCAACCGCGGATTCCTTCGGACCGGCGCGCAGAGTATTGCCGTCGCCTCTTGAGTGGGAATTGCCGCCGGCGCGGCGGCGGACAACGTGGGACGGGCGCCGGAACGGGCCACTGGTATCGGGGTGCGGGAAGCGCAAGCAGTGCTCGTGAGCTGCGGGCCTGGCTGCTCGCCGCAGTCCAGCGCCCCGTGATAGTCTGCGCCTTCGGAGTCTTTACCTTATGAAGCGATGTTTCTCGGTGGTGGCGGTAGCGCTGATGGTTTCACTTTCCTCCTTCGCCCAATCCAAGCAGAAGATCTTCCACTTGGCGATCGGTGATCCCGAACGGCGCACGCGCGACGCCCTCGTGGTGCTGGACGGGATCACGGACTCGGACAAGGGTGACGTGTTCTCCGTCGACCAGCTCGCCGCCCGCCTGCACGACACGCGATTGCTGCTGGTGGGCGAGGAGCACACGACGGCCGACTTTCATCGAGTGCAACTACGCGTGATCCGGGCCCTTCATGAAGCTGGGCGGAAGGTGATGATCGGTCTCGAAATGTTTCCGTATACAGAGCAACGGTCGCTCGATAACTGGCGAGACGGGTTGCTGACCGAAACCGGCTTTCTCACGCTGGCTCGCTGGTACGAATTCTGGGGTTACCACTGGGACTACTATCGCGACATTTTTCTCTACGCTCGTGACAATCGAATTCCCATGTACGGTGAGAATACGCCTCGCAACGTGGTGACGGCGGTTCGTCAGAAGGGAATCGACCACCTCTCGGACAGCGAAAGACAGCACGTGCCGCCCCAGATCGATGTCGACAATGCGGATCACCTGGTGTTTTTCCAGGCCTCCTTTGACGACGACGACTCGATGCACGGCCACATGCCCCAATCCATGTTGAAGAGCATGCAGGCTGCACAAGCCACTTGGGACGCCAGCATGGGTTACAACAGCGTGAAGGTTCTGAAAGGCGCCCCTCCCGATTCAATTCTGGTGGTGCTGGTGGGCAGCGGGCACGTGGCTTATGGCGTGGGGATCGAGCATCAGGCCAGGCAGTGGTTCGACGGTAAGATAACCGCGCTGATTCCCGTACCCGTGCAGGACTCCGAGGAGAAGCCTGTGACGAGCGTCAAAGCCTCTTACGCGAATTTCGTCTGGGGCATTCCGTATGAACGCGACTCGCTCTATCCGTCGTTGGGCTTCTCCACAACCGAAACCGCCGGGGCGCGGGAGATCATCGCGATTGAGAAGGATTCGATTGCCGCCCGGAGCGGGTTCCAGGTGAAAGACCAAGTACTTTCGCTCGATGGCATCACAGTGCCGGACCGCGAAACCTGGAACCGCCTAATGGCCGCCAAGAACTGGGGCGATTCCGTGCTGGTGACGGTCAAGCGTGGCGATGCCGAGGTCAGAATCAATGCGGAACTCCGCCGGACGCTGAAGGGACAGCGTTAACAGCGCTGATGATGGCTGCATGAGAGTGACTTTGAAGCGGAAGACCGGATTCGAAGTTGCGACGTGCAGTATGGGCTGGAGCCATGCTTTTTGAGGGATATATGCACCAATGCAGAAACGGCCTGAGCTGCAGCCGTGTCCTCTCGCATACTGGTCGCGGCGACGGACAAAGCGCGGCTGGCGCTGGCGCACGCATCCAACGCCAGTCGCGCAAGAGTGGTTTGCTCATCGATCTAAAGCCGCGCAGTGCCCGTACGTGATGCGGCTTCCAACGGCTGCACGCCAACCTGCGTTTCCGCAGTGCAATTACCCCGGCATGGCCGTCCATGCCCTTGCGCTTCCATCTCGGCTGCTGCTATCGTGGACCGGGCCGGCGCCGATTCATAACCGAGGTTAAGGCACCTATAGGAGTTAACGTACTTTAGATCACGATGACGCGCCTCGTGCCCGATGCAATACTGGGCTGAGCAAGCTGGGCGCACCGTCCAAACCGTCGAATCCATGAAGAACACCGAAACTGACGAATTTGAATTAGTGCTGGGCAGCGGGCAACTGCTCAGCGGCATTTTTGTCGTGTTGATTCTGTTCGCGGCGTTTTTCGTGATGGGCTACATCGTGGGCTGCAACGCCAGCGCCTGGGCCCAACTCGCCTCGAATCGCGCTCATAATAACGGGCCGGCGGGGCCGTCGGACACACGCCCCCAGCCGGTGTCCAAGACGGCTGGCGCGGGGCAGAACTCACCGGCGGCCGCTGCGCAGCCGCTCAAGGGTGACCCCGGCGCCGCCACGCCTGGCGCCGATCCGCATTCCAGTACGCAACCCGCACAACTGGGCGAGACGAAGATGCTACCTGCCCCGCCAGACCAGCCTGCGCCTGGGGAGAGCTACCTGCAAACGTACTCGGGGAAGCAGGAGGTGGCTGCGACCTTTGCCAACACGCTCAAGCAGAGAGGATTCCCGACACTGCTGTCTCCCGGTCCGGAAGGCAAGACGCGCGTCTTGGTGGGACCTTACCCGGATTTGGGTAAACTCGGACAGGGCAAAGCGGATCTTGAGCGGCTGGGCTTCTCGTCGTTTCGTCAGAAGATAGAACATTGAGCACTATTGGCCGAAAGAGCTGACTCGGCGGCCACCATTGATGTCCCCGCAACTCTACAGACCATTCAGGTTGGAGTTGTATCAGGCCCAATTTGAATAAAGAAGAGTCCATCTACTTTGAGGAAGGACCAAAGCTCATCCGGATCTAACCAAACGATGCCATGATCGTCTACAATTGTGGACGATCTAGGCGTATGGCCAAACCCACCGATCTGGTCCAGGGGACCCTGGATCTGCTGATCCTCAGGACGATCTCGCTGGAACCCAAACATGGCTGGGCCATTGCGAAGCGCATCCAGCAGGTTTCGCGGGATGCTCTGCAAGTGCAGCAGGGTTCGCTCTACCCGGCCCTGCACCGTTTGGAGCAGCAGGGCTGGATTGCGGCCGAATGGCGGCCCACCGAGACCGGCCGCATGGCAAAGTTCTACGCCCTGACGGGCGACGGGCGCGCCCAGATGCAGAAGGAACTGGCGGCCTGGAACCGCCTCTCGGCCGCCATCGACCTGGTGGTCCAGGAGGTTTGACGTGCGCGCCCTCCGCAAAGTCCGTCTGCGCCTCCGCTCACTGTTCCACCGCCGCAGCGTGGAATACGAGTTGGACGCCGAACTTCAATTTCACCTCGATCGGCAGATCGAGGAGAACCTCGGCTCCGGCATGGCGCCCGGCGAAGCCCGCAGGGCGGCGTTGCGCGTGATCGGAGGCCTTACTCAATATCAGGAGGAGTGTCGCGATATGCGCCGTGTAAAGCTCATCGAGAATTTCGCGCAAGACCTGCGCTTCGGCCTTCGCACCCAGCGCCAGGCTCCGGCCTTCGCCGCGGTGGCCATTCTCACCTTGGCCCTGGGGATCGGAGCCAATACGGCCATCTTTTCGGTAGTATACGCAGCCTTACTCCGCCCGCTGCCCTATCGCCAGCCGGACCGCCTCATCACCCTCGGCGAAGTGCGCAGCCAAGAAAACCTGTCCGGCCCACTGAGTCTGGAGTCCTGGAACGCCTCTTATCCCGATTACCTCGACTGGCGGGCACAATCGAAGACCTTCGAATCGCTCGCCGGTTTCACGGGAGACGGTTTCACGTTGCGCGGCGCGGGTGAGCCTGAGACCGTTCTCGCCGCGCAGGCCACCACCAATTTCTTCTCCACGCTGGGCGTCAAACCGTTCCTGGGACGCGATTTCCACGCGGGTGAAGACACCGCCGCCGGACCCTATGCCGCCATCCTCACGCATAGTTTCTGGAAAAACCGGTTTGGCGGGGATGCGCGGGTGATTGGGCGATCCATCCAGCTTGACTCCAATAGCGTCACCATCGTAGGCGTGCTTCCGGCCGGGTTTGAATTTGCGCCGCAGGGAAACGTTAAGATGTGGGTGCCCCTGCATATCGCTGGGGATCTCGTGACGCGGCGCAGCCTGCGCTGGATGCGCGTTATCGGCCGCCTGGCCCGCGGCGGCACTTCCGCGCCAGCCCGGGCGGAGATGGATCTGATCAATGCGCGCCTGGCCGCGGCGTACCCGGGCCAAAACGGCGCGATCCGGATCGTCATGGCTCCGCTGCGCGATCGCATCGTCGGACAAATCCGGCCGGTGCTGTTGGTGCTGTTCGGGGCCGTAGGATTTGTGCTGTTGATTGCCTGCGCCAATATCGCGAATCTTCTGATGGCGCGGGCGGCCCGACGCAGGAAAGAATTCGCCGTGCGCACCGCACTGGGCGCGGGCCGCGGCCGGTTGATTTCGCAACTCCTGGCCGAAAGCCTGATCATCGCGTCGGCCGGCGCCGCCCTGGGCCTGCTGATCGCGCAGTACGGAACGCAGATGCTGATCGCCGCGATACCACAGGCGTTGCTCGATTCGATGCCTTTCCTGCGCGACGCCCACGCGGATCCGGTGGTGCTGGCGTTTCTGTTCTGTACCATGATCCTGACTGGCGCGGCGTTCGGCCTGGCGCCCGCTCTGGAAATGTTCAATCGCAATATCGGCACGACGCTGAAGGACGAAAGCCGCGGGTCGACGGGGGGAGTGCGCACGCAGGTTCGCCAGGCGCTGGTGATCGCGGAGATCGCTTTCTCGCTGGTGCTCCTGGTCGGCGCCGGCTTGATGGTGAAGAGCCTCACCGCACTGCTCGATCGCAATCCCGGCTTCGATACCCGGCGGCTGCTCACCTTTTCGGTATTTCTGCCGCCTGCTGCCTACCCCAAGGATCCCGACATCATCCGCTTCGATCGGGATTTCATGGATCGCATGCGGGCCCTCCCAGGTATAGTGGGAGTGTCTTCCACCAGCGTGGTTCCGCTCACCGGCGGCGGCAACACGATCCGCTTCGCAATTGAAGGCCATCCCGTTGCCACGGGCCAGGAGAACGAATGCAGTATTCGCGACGTCTCCTCAGGTTACTTTTCCCTGATGGGAATTCCGCTGGTGGCGGGCCGCTTCTTCAACGATGCCGACGACACCGCGGCCGGACCCATGCGCGTGATCGTAAATCAGGCGTGGGTGAAACGATATCTTCCGGGTGAGGATGCCAGCGGGAAGCGGATTCGGTTCACTTACTCACCCAGCCAGCCCTTCCGCCAAGTCGCGGGCGTGGTCGGGGATATCGCGGACGCCGCCCTGGACAGCTACAATGAGCCGATTCTGTTTGCGCCGTTCCGCCAGGATGCAGGCTCGTTTATCACCTATGTGGTGCGCACCGCGGGGGACCCAGCCGGAGCGATCGGCGCGGTCCGTGCCGCCTTAAGAAACATCGATCCGCAACTGATTACGATCATTCCACTTACGATGGACCAGATCGTCGCGCAGTCTCCCTCCGTGTTTCTCCGGCGCTACCCATCCCTTTTGATCGGGAGCTTCGCGGCGCTGGCGATGATTCTGGCCGTGGTCGGACTGTATGGACTTATTTCTTACTCGGTTTCGCAGCGGACACGCGAGTTAGGCATTCGCATCGCACTCGGCGCGCAATCGGGCGACGTTGTGCGGCTGGTCGTGGGAGAAGGCGCGCGCCTAACCATGATGGGAGTCGGTGTCGGCGTGCTCGCCGCACTGTCGCTGACCCGGCTCATGCGCAGCCTGCTTTATGGCGTCAGCGCCGTAGACCCGTCGATCTTCGGCAGCGTCGCTCTTCTCCTGACGGTGGTGGCTGCCATGGCATGCTATGTTCCCGCCAGGCGAGCGATGCGGACGGATCCTATTGTTGCTTTGCGCTATGAGTAACTCATGATCCTTCGGACCGCAACGAAGGATGAAAAATGTGTTTCGGTGCAACACGCGCAACCGCTCGCTAAAAACCCACCCCTACTTTCGGGGGTCTGAATAATCGCGTTCTTCACGTCAATCACGACAACCGGCGCCACTCGCCATTCGTCAGCCGCTTGACAAGGCCCCCAGAGCAACGTGCCAAGAAGAGCATTCATTGCTTCGAAGCCTGTTCCGTGGGAGAGGAGAGGTCTACGCCTGGCCATGGGAGAACGATTATGGCCGGGACGGATATGTGCCGGCAAACTGTCCGGCATTCCGCGGCGCGACGCTCAAGATGCTGCGGTTTCTGGTAGCACTGAATCGTGATGTCGAGATCGTCAGGCCGCTCCGCGGGCAGGGAGACACGGTGGCGGGCCGTGTAACCTGTGAGGTCCTATAGCGCTCTCTGAACCACCGGCCGTCAATTTCCTGACTGAACGTCGGTTAAGTCCACGTTAACCATCGATATCTGATTACCGGGTCAACCGTGGCCGTAAAATAAAGACGGTTCGCCCACATCTGGCAAATCCATGATCTCATTGAAGAGACATCTTGAAGACCTCCAGGGACAAGCTCCGCTGATCGCGGAACTGGAAGCATCGTATAAATCCGCCCTGGAGGGGATAGAGCAGAACCTGCCATCGGTTTCCGCGCAATTGGTCGCGCACTTTCGAACGCAGATCCGGGAGTTGCGGATGCAGTTCGAACTGCGGCCGGCGGTGGACGTCTTGAGCCGGAGCCGCCCGAAGCTTCGGGATGAACTGCGTGCGTTCGCCACGCAGGCCGACAAAATTCTGGCCAACAAGGACAAACAATTCAGAGAGATCCTGCGTTCGTTCGCCGAGGCCGCCACCACCCTGGCGAAGCAGAGCACTTCGAATAACCGGCGGCTCACCGGTTTCACGCACAATCTGGATGCGCTGGTCGAGTTGCAGGACTTAACTGAGATCCGCAAGGGCATGGTAAGAGAAGTCGCCGCGTTGAAGCAGGCGGTGGCCGAGATCCACGATGCCAGCCAGCAGTCGGTGATGCAACTGCAGGCCGAGCTGCGGCAGTTTCAGGAAAAACTGGCGCGTTCGGAAGAGATCGCACGCACGGACGCATTGACGGGTCTGGGCAACCGCCGCGCGGGGGAGCAGACGCTGCGGTTGGCGGTAACGGCGGCGAAGGCCTTCAGCGTAGTGTTGGTAGATCTGAACGGCTTCAAAGGCATCAACGATCGCTGGGGACATCCAACGGGCGACGCGGTGCTCAGGCAGTTCGGACAGCGCTTGGGATCGGTGGTGCGGTCGGAGGATATGGTGTGCCGGTGGGGAGGCGACGAGTTTCTGATTTTGCTGCCCGCATGCCGCCTGGCACAGGCCATAGCCAGGAGCCAGCAGATTAATAAAGAATGCGAAGGCGACTACCGGCTTACGCTGGAGGACGGCCAGATCACGCTACGGCTACAGATAGCCATGGGGGTGGCGGAATGGTTCGCCGGAGAACAGATCGAGAGCCTGATCCGGCGCGCGGACGATGCGCTGTACAAGGACAAGGGAAAGAGCGCCCGGCGTGGTTCGGAACCGTTAAGGGAAGCGCGTTTGGCGTAACTTGGACCTGCCCTGAGTTATCTTATGGGGTAGGTTCTCAGTCCGGTGTCACATCGTTTTCCAGATCCGCGATTTTGCCTAAGCTGGAGGGCAGGATGGCCGGCCTTCCAATAATGCAAACCGAAATCGTCATTGCCGGCGGCGGTCTCGCGGGCATCGTGGCCGCTCACGAGCTGCTCGCCCGCGGCCGCCGCGTCCTGCTGATCGATAAGGACCGGCGCGAGAACTTCGGCGGTCTCGCCAAGGAATCCTTCGGCGGCGTACACCTGATCGGCACACCGCACCAACGCCGGTTGCGCATCCACGATTCGCCCGAACTCGCCTGGCGCGATTGGCAAAGCGTGGCGGACTACGGTCCGGCGGACGATTGGCCGCGCGCCTGGGGCCGCTTCTATTGCGAGAATTCTCGCGAATACATCTTCGAATTCCTGGACCAAAAGAGGATCGCCTTCCTGCCGCTGGTGAACTGGCCCGAGCGCGGCCTCTACGCGCCGGGAAATACGGTGCCCCGTTGGCACATCGTCTGGGGCACCGGGTACGAAATCATTCACCGGCTGCTGGACGCGCTGGAGTCGCACCCGCAGCGTGCGAATTTGGATTTGCTGTTCGATACCGAAGTCTCCGCCATTCAAATGACGAGCGGGCGCGCCACCGGCGTGGTTTGCCGCAAAATGGACGATGGCCGCGAAATGACGGTCACCGCCGAGCATATCGTGATCGCATCCGGCGGCCTATGCGGCGGCGATCTTAGTTGCGTACGCGCCAATTGGTATCGCCCCTGGGGAGATCCGCCCGCGGAACTGCTCAACGGTGCGCACCCCTTCGGCGACGGCTTGCTGCACGGCAAAGCAGCGGAACTGGGCGCCGCCGTGACGCATCTCGATCTGCACTGGCATTACGCCGCCGGCGTGCATCATCCCGCCAAGCGCCGTCCCCATGATGGCTTGAGCCTGGTGCCGCCACGGTCGGCGCTATGGTTGAACGCGCGCGGCGAGCGGATTATGAATCCCGGCCCCATGCCGGTTTATGCCGACACGCGGCACCTGGTCGCGAGTGTTCTGGCGCAGCCGGGCCAGTATTCCTGGCAGGTGATGAACTGGAAAATCGCGATCAAGGAACTGGCCGTCTCGGGATGCGACTACATGACGGCGTTCCGTTACAAGAAGAAGATCGGCCTCGCGGCCAGCCTGCTATTCGGCAACAAGGACCTGGTGAACCGCCTGATCCGCGACTGCCCGGACGACATCGTGGTGGCAGACGATCTCGACGAGTTGATCGAGCGCATGGATGAGAAGAGCCTGTACGGTCTCAGGATCGACCGCGCACGGATGGAAGCTGCCCTGCGCGCGTGGGACGACATGCTCGACCGCGGCCCGGCCTACTCCAACGACGACCAACTGCGGCGCATCGCCAACGCGCGGCAGTACCGCGGCGACCGCGCGCGCACGTGCAAGTTTCAGAAGATCCTGGATGCCAAAGCGCGCCCGCTGATCGCCATTCGCGAGTTCATCTTGAGCCGCAAGAGCTTGGGCGGCATCCAAACCGACTTGCAGTGCCGTGTGCTCCGCGCCGCCGATGGGCAGCCGATTACGGGGCTCTACGCCGTAGGCGAGGCGGCGGGTTTCGGCGGCGGCGGCATTCACGGCAAAGGATCGCTGGAAGGCACCTTCCTGGGTGGATGCGTCCTCTCCGGCCGCTTGGCGGGGCGCAGCATCGAAACATGAATCGCCCCCTCGCCGCGTTCCCGCGTCCCCGTGTCGCCGCGTCGCCGTGTCACTCAATCCCCAGCGCAATCAAAATCGCTTCCACGTCGGCCGCGCGCACCAGCACGTCCGCGCTCATGGCGGCGGGATTGGGACGTTCGTCGAACGCCTGAAACAGCGCCATCTTGGCGATGGCGTAGCGCTCGCTGGCGTACAGCGTGCGGCCGTGGCGGCTCTGCCAATCCTCCACCGCGGTGTCGCTCAACAGAACCGAAACCGCCATCGAAGTCTTGCGGTCCCCCGAGACGTCGAAGACATATTCGGTTCCGGTGTTGCGCTCGCGTTTATAAGGCCGGTGGCCTTCATAGTAATACTGGTAAACATAACCTGTTTGTCCGGAATAGGTCTTCTGGCGGCGTATTGCCGGCGCTCCGGAAAGCGGCTGCGGTTTGCGTGAAAGCCAGCGGTCGAACACCCTTCGATTATCTAGTTACGTTAGTCCTCTTGACAAGCGCGCCTATTGGAGTGACACTATGGATGGAACCAGCCGGTGATGGTTTCCAGTAGGACAAAAGGCAGACAACACCGAGTGCCGGCTTCTGCTGACGCCGGCAGGGAGGTGCCAATAGAACCGGGCCAGAATGGGGGCGGTCGTCACCCCGGGCAGTAGGCAGGCAGTACGAGGAATTCTCGAACGGCCGGATTCGCGCGCATCTTTGCGCTGCGCTTTTGCGCAGATCAGATGGCTGGCAACGAGATCTTCAGTCTACGATCCGAGGACAGACCGCCCTTTTCGTTTTCTTCCAGCCTTCCAGTAATTTTCCCTACCCGTTCCCGCTGCATCCCGTGTAAACTGAGATGTACTCCTCCTCCGACATGACACCACTTCCCCGTGAAATCGTCGCCGCCCATAGTCCCGATTCCGACGACGCGTTCATGTTTTACGCGCTGGCCACCAAAAAGGTCCGCTCCCCCAAGGTCGGCTTTCGCCACGTCCTGGAGGACATTGAATCGCTCAATCGCAAAGCGATCGAGGGCCTGTACGACCTCAGCGCGATTTCCTATCACGCCTACCCCTACGTGGCGGATAAATATGTGCTGATGGCCAGTGGATCTTCGATCGGCGATGGGTATGGTCCCATGCTGGTGGCGGCCCGGCCCATCGAAGTGGAAGAATTAGCCGGCAAGCGCATCGCGGTGCCCGGTAAACTCACGACGGCGTACCTGGCTTTGAAACTGTTCCAGCCGGATTTCGAAGCCGTGGTCACGCCTTTCGACAAAATCATGCACGCCGTCCGCGAGCACTCCGTGGAAGCGGGCCTGATTATTCACGAAGGACAGTTGACCTACGATCGCGAAGGTTTCCACCGCGTGCTGGACCTGGGCCGCTGGTGGAAGGGCAAATACGGGTTGCCGCTGCCGCTGGGGGGCAACGTTTTGCTGCGCACGCTGCCCGGCGACATCCAGAGCGAGTGCTGCCGCCTGATGCGCGAAAGCATTCAATACGCGCTCGACAATCGCGATGAGGCGCTCAGCTACGCCCTGCAGTTCGCCCGCGAAATGGAAACCAGCCTGGCCGAGAAGTTCGTCGGCATGTACGTGAATCACTACACGCTGGACGCCGGCGACGTGGTGCCCGCGGCGGTGCAGAAGTTGCTCGACTTGGGCCATGAAGCGGGCCTCATCCCACGGCGCGTGCAGGTCGAATTCGTCCGCTGATTGCTACAGTAAAAGAATGCCCCTTCGCGTAGGAGTTCCCCTCCTGTTGTGTGTCTCGCTTTGTCCGGCGGTCCCGGCCCATGCCCAGGATTCCGCCGCGCTCCGCCCCAAAGACGTGCGGGAAATGGGCAAGGGCGGCGTGGAAGCCATTCCCAAACTGGCCGCGCTAGAGACCAGCCCGGATTTCGAAATCCGCCTGGAAGCCGTCAAGCAGATTTCGGAAATCGGCACGCAGCACAGCCTCGATCCGCTGCTGCAGGCCACCCACGATAGCGACGCCGAAATCCAGATCCGCGCCACCGATGGCTTGGTCAACTTCTACCTGCCCGGCTATCTGAAGACCGGATTCGCCTCGTCGGTGCGCCGCGTGGGGACCAGCATCAAGGGCCGCTTCACCGATACCAACGACCAAGTCATCGATCCTTACATCACGCCGCGCGCGGACTTGATTGCCGCGCTGGGCGCCCTGGCGCGCAATGGCGCGAGCCCGGAAGCGCGAGCCAATGCCGCGCGCGCCATCGGCATCCTGCGGGGTAGAGCCGCCATACCGGATCTGGTGCAGGCCATGCATGCCAAGGATACTGCTGTGATTTACGAATCGCTGGTGGCCTTGCAAAAAATCCGCGATCCCGAGGCGGCCCCCAGCATCGCATTTCTGCTCCGGGATCTTGACCCGAAAGTGCAGATCGCCGCCATCGAAACCACCGGACTGCTGCTGAACAAATCGGCGCTGCCGGATTTGGTGGACGTCCTTAACCACACCCGCGACAACAAGGTGCGCCGCGCCGCGCTCACTGCCATCGCCATGCTGCCCGACCCGGGCAGCCGCGAAATCTACGCGCGCTATATCGGGGATAAAGATGAGAAGATGCGCGCCGCCGCCGCCGAAGGCTATGCGCGCTTGAAGAATCCCGCCGACTTGCCGATGCTCGAGAAAGCCTATCAAGACGAAGGCAAAACTTCCCCCCGTCTCTCGATGGCGTTCGCGCAGGTCATGCTGGGCAAGACCGCGCTCTCCGAATTCAGCCCGCTCCAATTTCTGGTTGACACGCTCAACAGCTCCGCCTATCACGGCGAGGCATTCCCGTTCCTGGTGGAATTGGCACGCGATCCAATAGTCCGGCAATCGCTTTACACGCCGCTATTGCAGGGGACTAGGGACGAGAAAATCAACCTGGCGCGGGTGATGGCGCGCAGCGGCGACCAGAGCGATGTGCCCCAGTTGGAGAAGTTGAGCCACGATACCGATCCGGATGTGGCGCAGGAAGGACTGCGGGCCTTGCGGAATTTGCAGGCCCGCACCTGAACGGAATCTTACTTTGCTTTCTTCTGCTTCTGCTGGCCGACGCGCACCTTGAAGTGCAGGATCTTGGACTCCTGGTACGCCTTGTGATCGTGCCGGGCCACTACATCGGCCAGATACTTTTCCACGCTGGCGTCCTTCGGAAGCACGGCCATGACGGTGAAACTCTCACCGCACTCTGGGCAGAAGGGCCGGAAACGCTTGACATTCGGAATTGCCATAACGTTGTTAGTTTACCACGGCGGTGCGGTCGGCGTCGGCGGCCCCGCCCGCCGCATAGAGCCGAAATCGATCAATTGTATAAGACCAGCGAAAACGGATAAATCCCGACGTGCGGCAGCGTGAATTCAACCGTGTTGGTAGCGGTATTGATCTCGGACATTGAAAATCCGTCGGCATTCGTAACGCAGACCATCGAACCGTTGGGCGATACGGCTGCCGCGGTGGGAAGAAGCCCCACCTCAACGGTCGTGGCGATCTCGTCGTTGGACGTATTGACCACGGCCACAGTCGACGAATTGCCGTTCACCACGTAAAGATAGCTGCCGGTCGGGGTCAGCGCCAGGGAAACCGGAGCCGCAAAACCGGTGATCGTGTGCGCTATCTCGCCGCTCGCGATGCTATGCACGGCGATCGAATTGGCATATTGGCCGGCGACGTAAGCTGTGGCTCCCATTGGACCAACAGTGATAGCGCTGGGTCCCGAGGCGGTGGTCCAAGTCGCCTTAACGGAATTGCTAACGGTGCTGATCGAGGAAATAGTCGACGAAAGGAGATTGGCCACCAGAACAGTCGCGCTGTTTGGGGTAATCGCGAGAGCCACGGGCTTGGAACCGACCGCTATGGTGGCGACCACGGCATTGGTGGCGGTTTTGATTACGGAAACGTTGTTCGATAGCGCATTCGCTACATAGGCCGCTTCGCCGTTCGGAGTGATTGCAACCTGAACCGGGCCATGGCCGACCGGAATAGTGGCCACTACGCTATTAGACGCCGTACTGATAACTGCTACGCTGTTGAGGCTCTGCTCAGCCACATAAAGGTAAGATCCGTTCGGAGTGATAGCCACGCCGCTGAGACCCGCGCTGCTGACGGATATCTCCGCACTGATGGTATTAGTCGCCATATTGACGACCGATATGTTGTTCCCTTCTTCGTTAGACACATAAGCATATGGTTGTGCGGAAGCGGCGAGAACAAAAGTAACGAATGCCAAGACTCTTAGACCAAACACACTTATAGAATTGTGCGCGCGCATTAGTTCTTCTCCGTTAAAATGTATCGGACACAGCCCGGACGTCAGGCTGCCAGTCGTGTCGCTCGCGGCCTTAGAATTCGGCCCTCACGGGACGCTCTCCGGCCGCACCAGGAGGCACAGTTGACCATTTTTGTGAGTTGAATGTTGAGCCTTGGACCGGTTGCGGGCCGTCTTCCCGCCGGTCCAGAAGTGGCGCTCCAGACGGCTTCTGTGGAACTGAACGTTCACGATAGTGCGTCAAGCGGTTGTCATGCACCTGTTATTAAGCCTAGCGATATCCCAAGGCCCTATTCCACACTGCAAATGGTTAGCTTACAGTTAACCAGGGTTAGGACATCCTGGAACCAGTCTTTGAATGAGCCGGGGGGAATGCAGGTCCGTTGCCATTAGCTGAACATTTGAAAACAAAGGGGGATGTTCGATGAACGGTGTGGAAACAAACGCCACTTTACCCAGTAAAATGTGCCAAACGTCACAGGCCAGTGTAAATTGTACATGACCACACTAAGCTCCTCTCACCCTAAGCGGATTTCAAACCGGACGATCACAACTTTCCTTGCCCATATTATGTGCGGAGTCCAACGTCCACACGGAAGCCTGTATTGTTTAGTAACGTCGAACTCCGCCGTCTGTATGTTTCCTAATATTCGTCGCTTGAAAGGGCTTGCTATGAAATGCTTAAACATTGGAAACTCAAAAAGTAGTCGTTTCGGAGGAGCCTGAAAGAAATGAAGACATTCAAGTTGGGTAATTCATTACAAAAGTTCGCGCCCATCGCGGCCGTTCTATTGCTCGGATCGCTTTGCGGTTCCGTTATGTTTGCGGGCACGGTGGCAACCTGTGCCGACGGGGCGTTCGGCCCGACGGCGGGGAACACGGTGTTTCCGGCTAATTGCACAGGGGACGTGACCGGAACTCTCGACGCATGGATGAGCTCCGCCTTCAGTTACACGACGAACACCGGGACCACCAGCGGGTTTATTTATTCCGCAGTCTACGATGACGCCGGGACGCTGGATTTCTATTACCAAGTGGTGAATAACGCAAGTTCCGCGGATGCCATTTCGACGCTCTCGGTTAGCGACTTCACCCAAGCCCCTACCACGAATGCCGCTTATTGGACGGACGGTTCTGCGTTGACGGGCACCGGCTTTGTCGACGGAACCACCTCGCCTCAGACCGCGGATCGTTATTCCGATGGCTCGACGATCCAGTTCGCTTTTTATCCGCCGAGTTCATCGACGACGGAAATAGCGCCAGGGGAGTCGTCGGACGTGGAGATTGTCAGCACGAACGCGACCACGTATAGCGCCGGGTTCGCTGCCGTGATCGATAGTGGCACGGATACGGTGGCGGCGTTTCAACCAGGTAGCGTGCCGGAGCCGGCTACCCTGGGATTGATGGGCTTGGGGCTGATCGGGCTGGCGAGCCTGAGGCGGCGTCTGCGCCGCTGAACTGGATCAAACCGCCGCGCTGCCCACCTTGGCCGCCACCTCCGCGAGGGCGGCCAAGGCCATTTCGCAGCCTTCGCGATCCACGTCATAATGCGTGACCAGCCGCATCACCGTGGCGTTGATCGGATCGATCAGTACGCCGCGCTCTTTCAGGCGCGCGCTGATTTCCGCGGCCGCAAGCCCAGTGCCGCTCACATCGAATATCACGATGTTGGTCTGCACCTTGGCCGGATCGATCTGAATTCCGGGAATGCCGGCTAGGCCTCTGGCCATCATGCGTGCATTGCGATGGTCCTCGCCCAAGTGGCGCGGGCTCTGTTCCAGCGCGATCAATCCGGCGGCGGCCAGCACGCCTGCCTGGCGCATGCCGCCGCCCAGGCGCTTGCGGTACAGGCGCGCCCGCTCGATATCCTCCGCCGTGCCGGCCAGCATCGAACCCACCGGCGCGCCCAGGGCTTTCGACAGGCAGAACATCACCGTGTCCACTTTGGCCGCGATCTCGCGCACCGGCTTGCCCAAAGCCTCGGCGGCGTTGAACACGCGCGCGCCATCCATGTGGACTTTGAGTCCGCGATCGTGCGCCTTATCGCAAATCTCGTAAATCAACGGCAGCGGATAGACCGTTCCGCCGGCGATATTGTTCGTGTTTTCAATCTCGATCAAAGCCGTGCGCGCGCGATGCGGCCCCAGTGGACGGATCTCCCGCGCAATCTGCTCCCAGCTCATAATGCCGTCGCCGGTCTGAATGGGCCGCCCCACGCATCCGGAAAACCAAGCCAGCATGGAAAGCTCGTATTCGAGCAAATGCGCGCGCACGTCGCAAATCACTTCCTCGCCATGGTGCGTGTGCAGTTTCACCGCGATGGTGTTGCCCATTGTGCCGGTGGGCACGAACAGCGCCGCCTCTTTGCCCGCGATGGCCGCGGCGCGGTTTTCCAGCAGGTTCACGGTGGGGTCTTCGCCGTAAACATCGTCGCCCACTTCGGCTTCCAGCATAGCCCGGCGCATTTCCGGCGTGGGCTTGGTGACGGTGTCGCTGCGCAGATCGATCATGTCAGGAACTCCTGAAAAACTTCGTTGGACAGCATCACGCCGCGGCTGGTCAGGCGTAGCACAACGCCATCGGTCTCGAGCAGGCCTTGCTCGATGAAACGGCGGATCGGCTCGCCAAAGCGCTCCCATTCGCGCGGCTCCGGGCGGATCCCCTGGGCCAGACGCAAGCCCACGAAGAAGCGTTCCTCCAGCGGATTGCGCTCGACGCTTACCGGTTTCCAGGCGCCGAGGTATTCATTCAAGGATTCGGGATTTTGCCAGCGGAGCCGGCCATCGAAGGATTGCGCATCGCTGCCAAAGCCGGCGTAAGGCTCTAGCAACCAGTATTTCATATTGTGCCGGGATTCGTGGCCCGCCCGGGCGAAATTCGAAATTTCGTAGCGCGGCAGGCCCAGCACGGCCAGCCGCTCGACGGCCATCTCGTAAAGGTCGGCGGTGAGGTCGCTGGAGGGCCGGTCACCCGCGCCGTAACGCGTCCCGCCGGATAAGATCTCGCGCCCCAGACGGCTGTCCTCATCCACTTCCAGCATGTAGACGGAAACGTGGCCGGGAGCCAGACGCGCGATCCAGTCGAGGGATTCCCGCCAGCTTGTTTTCGTTTGCCCGGAGAGGCCGGCGATCAGGTCGATGTTAATCTTGGCAATCCCAGCGTCGCGCAGCACATCCATTTCGGCGGCGACCACCTGGGCGGTGTGCTTGCGCCCGGTACGCGCAATTTCAAGCTGCACGAAGGATTGCACGCCCAGGCTCACGCGGTCGATCCCTGCGTCCACCCAGGCGCCTGCGCGTTCCGGAGTTACGCTTCCGGGCGCGGTTTCGAGCGTGGCTTCGCGCCAGGGACGTCCCGGAATCAGGGCCAGCACGGCCGCCAGTGCGTTCGCGTCCATGGCGCTGGGCGTGCCGCCGCCCAGATAAACCGTCTCCGGCCGCCAGTCCCATTCATGCCGCGCAATTTCGGCGCGCAGCGCGTCCACATAACGCGCTTCCATCCCGCCGGGAAAGACACCCGAAGCGAAATTACAGTAGGTACACTTCTGCGCGCAGAAAGGATAGGAAACGTAAACGCCCGCCACTTACTTTATGATAGCGTGGCGCCTTCGTTGCGTCGTTCCACAAGTTGACGGAACAGTTCTTCAGTATCGAACGGAAGACCGCCAGTGGGCAACTCCAGCGAGGCCAACGGCCCTTCGATGAGTGCTTTATTCTCGAAACGGTAGGCGGCGAGTCCTTCGGGATCGAGCAGCACCATGTGGAGAACGCCGATTTCCTTGTAATCGCGAAATCGGGCAAGTTGTTCCGATAATCTGTCGTCAGGCGACAAGATCTCGATGACGGCCCATGGGATGGAGGTTATGATCTTGCCGGACGGCAGGGGCACGGGACAGACCATCATGTCGGGGACTCGATACCGCGCCCGCTCGATGATTTGGGTACGAGCCTCGGGGAGTGCGGCAAATCGGAACTGCTTACGGAACGCGTCCAAATAGACGCCGAGGAGAATCTGCAGGAGACTATGTGAAATGGTTGGCACGTCACGCTCCACCAGTACGCCATCGACGTACTCCACGTCGGGATGGTAACCGGCGGTGAGGTACTCGTCCATAGAAATGTGTGGAATTGTCGGTGCGAGCGCCATAGACTTAGTATACGCCCCTACGAATGCCCCAGCACCTTATGCGGCTGGTATGGCTCCGCCACCGCCTGCAACTCCCGCTCGTCGAGCTTCAAGCTCAACGCCGCCACGGCATCCTCCAAATGCTGCATCTTGCTGGCTCCCACGATCGGCGCAGTCACGCCGGGCTGCTGCAGAATCCACGCCAGCGCCACCTGCGCATTCGGCACGCCGCGCGCACGGGCGATCTCGCCGACCCGGTCCACTACGGCGAAATCCGAGGGCTGGTAATACATCCCTTGGGCGTATTGATCGGTCTTCGACCGCACGGTTTCGCCGAAATCTTCCTTGCGCCGGTTGCCGGCCAGAAATCCGCGCGCCAGCGGACTCCACGGGATCACCCCGATCCCTTCTTCGCGGCACAGCGGAATCATCTCGCGTTCCTCTTCGCGATAGATCAAATTGTAGTGATTCTGCATGCTAACGAAGCGCGTGAGGCCCATTTCATCGGCCTTGTAGAGCATTTTGGCAAACTGCCAGGCGAACATCGAGGAGGCTCCGATGTACAACGCTTTGCCCTGTTTCACCACATCGTCCAAACCTTCCAGCGTCTCCTCGATGGGCGTCTCGTAATCCAGGCGATGAATCTGGTAGAGGTCCACGTAATCGGTTCCCAGCCGACGCAAACTGTCGTCGATGGCGTGCCGGACATGCTTGCGGGAAAGCCCCTTCTGATTAGGATCGTCGCCCATGGGGTTGAAAAGTTTGGTCGCGATCACCACCCGGTCGCGGCCCCCGCCGAAGTCCTTGAGCGCGCGGCCCAGGATCTCTTCGCTGACCCCCACCGAATACATATCGGCGGTGTCGAAAAAGTTGATGCCCAGTTCCAGCGCCCGGCGGATGAACGGGCGGCCTTCTTCCTCTTCCAACACCCACTCCCGCCAGCGCTTCGACCCGTAGGTCATAGCGCCCAGGCAGATGCGCGAAACCTTGATGCCGGCCTTTCCCAGATTGACGTATTCCATATCCGGATTCTAACGTGGCGCACGCACTCGTGCGTGCCGTGTTCACACTCGTGTGAACAGTTTCACGAAGCAGATAGAATCAGACGTTCCCCGATTACCTGGGCGCTCTCCAAGGACTGTTCGGACAGTTCGCGATTTGCATCCAGGACCGTGGTGACGACTTCCAGGAGCGCGCGCGCTTCTTCAAGAGTCTCCCCCTGGCTGTTCGCGCCGGGCAACACCCTCATAGCGCCTTCTCAAGGAAATCCAACATAGCCTGCTGGATCTGCTTCTGCAGCCCCCGCCGACCCCGTGCGATCTCTGCTGAGGTCGGCGATCCTCAGGTCTGCTAAACTCGGTGGATCCTTCCTTGTCGCGCGTCTGCAGGTGGCTGTACTTGATGGCGCATAGAGGCGCGGAGTAGCGATCTGAAATCCGCGGACTTCTTGTTCGATCGATCCTGGTGACTGGGACCAACCGTAACAGATCGTCGCAGATTTTTGCGCGCCAGGCAGTCATTCACTTCATGATGCCGCGGAACCGCGGAGGATTCTCCGCGCCCTTCGGTTTACATATATCGTATGGTTGCCGCCCTGGCGGTGAAACTCGCAGCCCTGCTGCTCCAAGTGCCGGACGAGGTCGGTGCGTTTCACGCGGCGGACAGGATCAGAGGCTCCCGAATCACTTGGGCACCCTCCAGGGATTGCTCGGTCAGTTCGCGATTTGCGTCCAGGACCATGGTGACGGCTTCCTCCAGGTTCGCGCGCGCTTCTTCAAGAGTCTCCCCTTGGGTGTTCGCGCCGGGCAACTCTTCAACGAACGCGACATAGCCTTCGCGCACTTTCATGTAAACTGCCGTGAGGCTCATTTGGTCATTGCGATTCAATCATACCAAGGTTTCGCCAGCCCTATAGCGCCTTCTCAAAGAAATCCAACATCGCCTGCTGCATCTGCTTCTGCAGCCCCCCGCCGACTCCGTGCGATTTCTGCGGGTACACGATCATTTGAAACTGCCTGCCCTCCCGCTCCAACACGTTGGCCATCTGCAGGCTGTTTTGGAAGTGCACGTTGTCGTCCTCGATGTTATGCAGGATCAGCAGCCGCGCCTTGATCTCGCCCGCATTGGTCTGCGGAGAGCTGCGCTTGTAACCCTCCGCATTCTCCTCCGGCAGGCCCATGTAGCGTTCGGTGTAAATCGAATCGTAATTGCGCCAATCGGTCACCGGCGCGCCGGCGATGCCGGCCTTGAAAACGCCCGGCGCGTTGGCCAGCGCGTAGAGCGTCATGTACCCGCCATAGCTCCAGCCGCTGATGCCTACGCGCGCCATGTCCGCGAAACCGAGCGTCGCCAGGTAGCGGATGCCATCGAGCTGGTCGTTCAACTCGTGCGCGCCCGTTTCGTGATAGATCTTCGATTCCCACGTGTGCCCGCGGCCGGCCGAGCCGCGATTGTCGAGCTGCCAGATAAGATAACCGTTCTGCGCCAACACCTGGTCGAAACCGGCCCCGCTCCAGGCGTCGTGTACCGTCTGTACCCCTGGCCCGCCATAGACCATCACAATCACCGGGTACTTTTTGTCGGCCGAAAAGGCCGCCGGTTTGATCATCCGCGCATAGAGCTGCACCCCGTCGGTGGCCTTGATTTGGACGATCTGGGTAGGCAGGAGTTCCACATCCGGCGGCGTGGCCTCCTTATACACCGCGATCTGCGATCCATCGCTTTCATGCAGCGTGCGCCGCGGCGGCGTGGCCAGGCTGGAGGCCGTATCCATGTAATACGCGGTGGTCGGGCTCATGGAGATGCTGTGCGTCCCCGCGCCGCCGCTCAGGCGTTGTTTCTGCTTGCCATCCAGACGCACACGGTAAAGCTGCCGCTCCAGCGGACTCTGCTCGCTCGAAACGAAGAAGACCTCGCGCGTCTCTTCGTTCACCCCCGCCACTTCCGTCACTTCCCATTCGCCCTTGGTAATCTGCGACTGCGACACATGTTTGTCGTCGATCGAGCCAAGGTAAAGGTGAAGGTAGCCGTCCCGCTCGCTGCCCCACAGGAACTGCTTTCCCCTATTGAGGAAGCGGAAGTCGTCGTTCACGTTCACCCAGTACGAATCCTCCTCGGTCAGGAGCACGCGTGAAACACCTGTGCGCACGTCCGCCAAACCCAGATCGAGACGATTCTGTATGCGATTCAGACGCTGGTAGGCCACTTCCCGGCCATCGGGCGCCCAATCCACCCGCGCAAGCAGATGGTCGCGTGTTTCGCCGATGTCCATCCAGCGCGTGGGTCCGCCCTCCGCGGCCACCACTCCCAAACGCACATCCGCATTAGGCGTGCCCGGCTGCGGAAAGCGCTCAGGCTCCGTAAAGGCGCGCCAGGAGAGCAAATCCACTTGGGGAAATATCGATTCGTGGCCGACATCGAACTGCAAATAGGCGATCTGGCCGCTATCGGGAGACCACCAATGCGCGGTCGCCAGGTTCAGCTCTTCCGGGTACACCCAATCCAATTCGCCGTTCCACAGCGTAGCGGAACCATCCGTGGTCAGGCGCGTGACTTTCTTGGACGCCACCTCCAGGCTGTAAAGGTCGTGCTCGCGGCGGAAAGACACGAAGCGGCCGTCGGGCGAGAGCTTGGGGTCGCGCTCAACCTCAGGCGTGGCGGTGAGCTGCTCCCATTTGGCCGTGTCGGTGTGCAACAGAAACAGGTCGCCTTGCAGGCTGATCAGCATCTCCTGCCCGTTGGACGACCATTGGAAACTCTGCTCGGAAACGCGCCGGTTCTGCCAGTCGGTGCCTTCCTGCTTGGGCGGCTTCACCGCCTTTTCCTCCAGCGGGCCCAGCGCCAACAGTTGCTTCCTCTTCTTCGAAGCCACATCGTACTGCGAGATGGTCTTCTCTTCCATCCACGCGAAACGTTTTCCTTCCGGGGCCCAGACGATGCGCGGCATGTGCACCGGCGCCGGCATATTCTGGATGGTGACCGGTTTTTTCTCGGCGCCAAAGCCGGCGGCCGCCAGCAGCGGCAGGATGCAGCAAATGCTTCTCATAAACCTGCATTGTACATCGGCGGCCCCATCGGCCATACCGCCCATCGCTGCTCTGTGCTGTGGCATGCTATAGCAATCTCATGGAATTCGTCAGCGGCAACATCGGATGGATTGAAGTGATCTGCGGCCCCATGTTCTCGGGGAAGAGCGAGGAATTGATCCGGCGACTGCGCCGCGCCATGATCGCGCGCAAAAGAGTGCAGGTGTTCAAGCCCGTCATCGACACGCGCTACGCCCTGGACGAGATCGTGTCGCACGGCGATCTGCGTATGAAGTCCGAAGTGGTGAACGCAGGGAGCGAAATCCTGGACCGCCTGGATTGGCGCTCCGAGGTGATCGGCGTGGACGAGGCCAACTTTATGGGCGAGAGCCTGGTCGACGTGGCGCAGCGCCTGGCGGATAGCGGCAAGCAGGTGATCGTGGCCGGGTTGGATACCGATTACCTGGGCCGCCCGTTCATCCCCATTCCGGATTTGCTGGCGCTGGCCGAATCCATCACCAAGACGCTGGCGATCTGCGTGCGCTGCGGCAATCCGGGCAAGCACACCCAGCGCCTGCGCGGCGCCGAGGACCTGATCGTAGTGGGCGCGGCAGACATGTACGAAGCGCGCTGCCGCCGCTGCTTCGAGCCGGGCATCCCCAAGCAGACCGAGCTGGATTTCCTCAAGGGACGGAAGGCGAGTCCGCAGGCGTAGCGCGCGGCTTCAGGCTGACTTTTACCGGCGTGTTCACCGGCAGAACCACGTTTTGTCCACGCCCGATAAAACTCGAATAAATGCTGAACGCGGCGCTGGTGATGGCGATACTCGAAGCGAATGCACGGGGACCCACCTGCGTCAGCAGTGTGCCAAGTAGCCCGAATCCCACGGCCCCGGACTCGGCGCGGCCTCCGATATCCCAATCGGGAACGCCCTGGGCATTGTAATCCTGATGAAAAGACAAACCGGCCACGGCTGCTGCGATTGCTGGAAAAATGAACCGGGTCTTGGAACTGCCGACATGCGCGGCGCCTTCCGAGTCGAGGGCCAGGTGCGCATCGAAGTTCGCCTCTACGCCCTCCAGGTAACCTTGGATGCTTTGCGCAGCGCCCGCCGGCGCCTTGATCTGGTGGAATTCAAAAAGCACTCTCCCGTTGCGGTGAAGGAAACGCGCACGTTGTGCTTCTACGATATCCCCAAGCAGGCGGCTACCTTCCGGAATCAGGAGGCGACGATTGGCCGAGAATAGCGGCCGGGTCACCACCGCTTCCACCAGCGCACCTCTGCGGGCGGTTGCGGAACTGATTGGAGTGAGTAGGCGGGCGGTAACTTCTTGAGCCTCGCCTTCGGCCACGGCAGGGGAATTGGTTCCCTCTGCGACGCGAATGGGCGTCAGGCCGGTCAGAGGTTCCTGCAATACACTGTTGAAAAGCGTGCCGGCGGACCAGGCTTGCCGGTGATAAGGTAGCATCTCGAACAGTCTGGATTTCAGCCGGTTCAGTTTGCCCGGCGTTTTAAAAGCGAGAATCGCCGCCCTTTCGGTTTGGAATCTCTCTTGGGCGTCTTGGAGAGGGGACTTGCGCTGCTCCCCTTTGTTCAGAGGTTTAACAACCCGCATGGTGTGAGCGGTTCCGTGCGCGAACGAAGTGTTAAGTGACAGCCGCGCACCGTCGCTCAACACTAAGGCGTCAAACTGCGCGCACACTTCCCGCGGCGGTGTAAGGTTGCCGTACAAAAGCGCGGCGAGGCGCCGCCCGATTGGAACTCCGCCGATCTGAGCGACGTGCCCTTCCACCATGCTTCCCGCTGGAAGGACCAGCCGATCGTAGACGTAAATCGGGTCCACCAATCGTCCCTGGATCGGTTCGCCCACACGCCTGATTGCGACCCTACGTTGCAGCGCCACGCGAAGAGGAACGCCGGATGGAACCGTCGTCCCCGGTTGGGCGCTGGCGGGACTCGGAGCTTCCTGTGCCAGGGCCATCGCGGCCATTGCCAAAAGGGTGATGCATGTACGCATTCGGGATCTCCGCACTATACCGCGCCGGCTCCGCTCCCGCGGATCAGAACCGCAGCGTGGCCTTCAAACGCAACGGATCGAGCAGCAGATCGATGGCATTGGCCGCGCCTACCACAAACAGATCCGCATTCAGTATCGCATCCATGGCGCAGCCCTCGCCATTATCGACGGCGATCGCCAGACCGCCGCCCTCCTTCACCGCCTTCAGCATCAGCCGGTCGTTGTTGCCGTTGCCAAAGGCGGCCACGTTTTGCAGGTCGAACTGAGTGACGTACTCGGCCTTCTCGATATCATGCCTGTCTGTGCGCAGCTTATAAGGTATCGCGATCCCAGCCAACTCCTGCTCGGCCGTGCCAAACGAATCGGCAGTTACAATGTGAAGGTCCACAAGAGTAGCTAACTCTCGTAACTTCGCTTTCACATGCGGCGCGATCGATCCTCCGAAAGAGTGGGTGCCAGTATAATCGCTGACCGCCACGCGGATGTGCCGCTCGCCAAAACCGGGGATATCGATAGCGATTCCAGTCTTATTCATCGGTTACAATGACACTACCATGAAACTCGCATTCATCGGCGCTGGGAACATGGGTTCCCCCATGGCCCGCAACCTGCTCCGCGCCGGCCATCAAGTCAACGTATATAATCGCACGCGCGCGCACGCCGAACACCTGCGGCAGGAAGGCGCTACGCTGGCGCACTCGCCGGCGGATGCCGCGCGCGATGCGGAAGCCATCGTGACCATGCTGGCTGAAGATGTCGCGGTCGAACAAGCTGTGCAGGGTTTCCTCGAGACTCTGGCTCGCGGCGCAATCCACATCGGAATGAGCACCATCAGCGTGGCCTGCTCCAAGCGGCTCGCCGAACGGCATGCCGCGCGCGGGCAGGTCTATGTCGCTGCGCCGGTGTTCGGACGGCCTGAGGCGGCAGCCGCGGCGAGGCTCTGGATCGTGGCCGCCGGCGCGACGGACTCGATCGCGCTCTGCCAGCCGGTATTCGACGCGGTGGGCCGCGGCAGTTCGGTGGTTGGCACAGATCCGTGGATCGCCAATGCGGTCAAGCTCTCCGGCAACTTTCTGATTGCCGCCGCGCTCGAATCGTTGGGCGAAGCCTTCGCGTTGGTGCGCAAGTCCGGCGTGGATGCCGCCCAATTCCTGGAGATTATCAATACCGCGCTGTTCAATTCGCCCCTGTATGCCGGTTACGGCGCCGCTATAGCCAAAGAACAATTCGAGCCCGCCGGCTTCAAGCTGTCGCTGGGCTTCAAAGACCTGCGCCTGGTGCAGGAAGCCGCCGAATCGGCCGCCGTGCCCATGCCCCTCGCCGGCGTGCTGCGCGACCGCTACCTGGCTGCCATGGCCCGCGGCGAAAGCGAACTGGATTGGGCCGCCATTGCGCGCATCGCCGCCGTGCAAGCCGGATTGTGAAACATTCTTGTGGGGCGGGCGTCCACGCCCGCGGCGGGCCTGCCAGACCCGCTGGCGAGCGCAGTTCGCCGTTGTTTCGCCCGGGGGTACGCCGGTGCCCCGAGGTAGACATTTTTCGACCGCACTAAGCTACCGAATCGCCGTCATCGTGAGTTCCTCTCGCGTATCCTGGTCCGAAGACAAAGGCTGGCGCTTTCGGCGTGGCCTCGCGAAACTGAGACCCGCGCCGAATGCCGGGCCTTGGCCGACAACGTAGCTCAGTTGACTTCTGCCCCAGGCGACGTGTCAGTTCCATTTGCAAACTTGAGTTTAAGGCAGACCATCGTCTTTTTTTGGGTCTGGCATCTTGTGGGGCCTGTTTGGGAGGGCCTGCGGCCCGAAAAAGACCTGCGCGGTTTTCTCATGCCGCACCCGTAAGCACCCCGCCCCCAACGCCCGATCCTTGCCGGCGCAGCGCGCTGTCCACCGCCTCGGCCGCCGCGCATTCGTCGAAGGGTTTCCCCAGAAAGCCCGCCAGCCTGGCCGACGTCCCCGCCGGATCGCAAAGCGCATCGGCATACCGGATATCCAGAACCGGAATCTCATGTCGGCGCAGCCATGTCTGGACCCGCACTAACTGGCTGGTATAAGTTCGCGCCAGGTCCCTGTCGTCGAGCCTGCCGCCCGGACGCTCCAATCGCGCTAACATCGCCCGCTGCGACGCAATAACTTCCTTCAGATCCCGATGCAGAAAGATGATCCGGTACTCCTGGCCTGCCGGTAAGTGCGGGAGTAAGTGGGCCACGATTTTCACCGCGTGCCCGCGCGATTCCGGCAGCCACGAGTGATCCAGGTGCAACCTCGTGGCATTCTCATGTTCTAAGTAGCCCCGCGGATTGTCGGAATCGGCCGCGCGCATGTTGTCCGTGTAAGGCGCAATTCCGCCGGCCGCCAGCATCTGCATCATCATCGACGTGCCCGCGCGCGGCAACCCTGCCACCACCGTCACCACCTGGGAGCGATCCGCCGGTGGCGCCGCGGCGCGCTCGAACGCCGGCGCCCCGGCGGCGCGTGTTTCCACCCGCTGCTCCGCAATCTGCAAGGCCCGGCCCCCCTTCCGCAAATCCGCCGCTTGAGCCATATGCAGCGCCGCCTCGCCGAACTTCTTTTGTCGGCGCAGAATCCTGGCTAACTCATCATGCGCCGCGGCGAAAGCCGGCGTCTGTTTCAGCGCCGTCTGCAGGCAATCCATGGCCTGCCCCTCCTGGCCCAGTCGCCGCAGCGCCAGAGCCAGCACGTAGTGCACGAACGGCTGCGCATAGATCAGCGCCAGCGATTCGATAGCGCAATTCGCCGATTCGGCAGAGCGCCCCGCAGCCAGGTGGATGCGCGCCTCCAGCGTGATCGCGCGCCAGTCTTCGGGATCCGCGCGCCGCGCTCGCCGTGCGAATTCGAGTGCCCGCTTCGGGTCCCGCAGTTTCATATAGCTTTCTGCCAGGAACAGCGCCAGCGCCTGCGCCGCGCCCGGTTGCGCCGCCAATTCCTCCAGCAGCGCGCGCGCTGTTTCCCTTTGCCCGGAAGTGCGGCCCTTCACCAGCGCCAGCCGGCATCGCAGCACCAGCCGTGCCGCCGCGAAGCCCTCTGCCTTTTCGCCGAGTTCTTGCCGTTCGTATTGCTCTCTGCGGTGGACCGGATCGCGCCCCATCAACTCTTGATCCGGCAAAGCCTCGCGGCGGTGTGCGAGTTCCGCCGCGGCCCGTGGCGCAAATTCCCCCGCCGCCCGGTCGAACGCTTCGAGCACGCGCTGGGCCCCGCCGGCATCTCCCATTTGCAGCGCGCATTGGAACAGGTGCTGGTGATAGCGGCCCTGTTCCGCATCGCCCGCGATCAACTCGCGCAGGATATCCGCCGCCACATCCGGCCGGCTGGCATCCATGTGGCAGCGCGCCAGGTTATAAAGATTCTCGTTGACACACGCATCCACCGCCTTGCGCGTGTCGCCGTCCGGCGGCGCCACATAGCCCAACGCCGCCAGTTGCTTCAGCGATTCCGCCGCCGCCGCGCCATCGTAATGCCGCGCGGGCGGATGCCGGCCGTCCTCCCCGGCAATCTCATCCCAGCTCGGAACCGGCGGCAGCGGGCGTTGCTCCTCGAGCGCATTCAGCAACACCTTCCCATGCATGTCCGATCCGGCTGCCAGCCCGAAGACATGCAGAATCGTGGGCGTTACGTCCAACACGTTGGCGCCGTATACGCGCTCGCCGCGCAACACTCCCGCCGCGCGCAGCGCCAGCATGCCGAAATGCCGGTGTTCCACCGACGGCCCGGCCGCTTCGGCGGGAATGTAATCCGGCAGCAGGCGATCGGAGTGGAATCCGTGATCGCTCACCACCATCACCGCGCAATCCGGCTCGGCCAGCGCCAACATGCGGCCGAGCATCAGGTCGTGGTAGCGGTATGTATTCGCGACAATCTGCTGGTACAACGCCGGATCGCTCCCGCCGCCCTGCCGAACCCTCCCCGCGTGATAGCGCATGAAGCGGTGCGACACATGATCGATGCCGTTGTGGTATACCGCCGCGAAATCCCACGGCTCATTTTCCAGCAGCTCTGTAGCCGCGGTGTGCACGCTCATGGTTTCCGCCATGATTTCCGCCAGGTCGTGCAGGCTCTTGTCCTTGTCCTGATCCACACGTTCGAATTCCGGCACGAAGAGCCGCAGCATCTCGCCGGTGATTTCCATGGGGCTCACCCGCAGATCGGCCAGCCGGTCCGCCCATGCGGCCGGCCACACCGTTCCGGGCGGCAACGGTGAAGCGGGGTCCTGTTCCCCAAACAGCTTGAAATGCTCTGAAACCATCGCGCCCCGGATCGGTTCTGCCGGATGCGAAGGCCACCAGCCTACCACCACGCTCCGCTTCCCGTTCTGATGCAGAATATTCCACAGCGCCTTGGTTCTGCGGCCCAGGTTACTGATGGGGCGGACGGATAGTCCGTCTTCCGTAGGTTCTGTAAAACCCAGGATGCCGTGGCTCGGCGGCCGCTTGCCGGTGGCAATAGACGTCCACAGCATCGGGCTGAGCGGCGGATAAATCGTGGCTAGGTTGCCGCGCACGCCTCCCGAAACGATGCTGGCAAGGTGCGGCATCTCGCCGCGCGCGAGCAGCGGATCGATTACTTTCCAATCGGCGGCGTCCCAGCCAACCAGCAACAAGCGCGGCATCGGGGCATAACCTATGCGGCGTTGCGCGCCGCTCGCCAGCTTCGCAGGCCTTTCGCGCCCAGCGCCAGCGCCGCCAGTCCCGAAAGCGCCAGAGTGGATGGCTCGGGCGTGCCCGTATCGCCGGCTGGAATCTCCGCGCCGGAGAGGTTGTACGCCCAATCCACCAGCGTCACGTCCGGACCATTTGGAAAGCCGCTATGATCCCCGCCCGTAAGACTGATGCTGAGTTCCGCCCATCCGTAGAGGGGATGCGGCAAATTGCCGCCCGTGAATCTGAATAAGAGGTACCGGTCGGTCGAGTTGAAAAGTGTGCCGTTAACGGTGTGGCAGCGAGGATAGCCGCTGGTGATACAACTGCTGAAGGCCAACCCTCCGCCGGCGACTGATCTGGAAGCCGGCGGCTTGCCGAACCTGGCGCTCAGCGGAAAGGCCGAAGGCGTCCCATTGGCGTTCGCCCTCACGCGGAAATCGGTGCCGTGTGCGCCTGCTCGAGTGCTCATAACCGCTCTGCGCACAAAGAACCCGTTACTGGAGGACGCGTAAGGAAAGAAGGCTGAAATCCCACGCATGATTCCGGCAACGCCATTAGGCCCCATTATGGTGGCCTTGGCGCAACTAGTACCCAGCCCGCAACCGTAGCCGGTCTTCTCGTCCACGATTCCCGAGTACACGATGGTGCTGGCATCCGCCGCCCCGGCCGTCACTCCCAGCGCTCCTGCGCCCAAAGCAGACAAGGACGCCAGTCGCCTCAGATTGGTCTTCTTAATCTTGGACATCGCTACCTCCGATTCCGACAATTCTACTTCCTGGGATCGAGGATAGCAATACTTTTCCCGCCAGGTCCTTCTGGGAGCGGTCATGGTACCGCCCCGCTTCATCGGGGCATAACTCATTTTAGATTAATCCCGTGAAACGCCGCCCACGGAAATGGGCGCCGGGAACTCGGCTCCACGACGGAAACCTGAATCTAAAGCGCCTATGCTCAAAAACAGAGGCTCACATCGATCAGCCGGCAAACCGGTCGCACATCTGCAAAAAAATCCCCCGCGCGCTTTTTGCCGATGTTGGCGAGCGCAAGCTCGCCCAATTGGTTTCGTCTGTCCGGAAAAGGTAACTCCATGGCAACAAAGAAACAAATCGCGGCAAATCGCCGCAATGCAAAGAAGTGTACGGGTCCAACAACCCCGGATGGGAAGGCCGCGACCTCCATGAACAACCTGCGCCACGGCCTGCGCGCCGGCACCATCATCCTGCCCGGCGAAAAACAAGAGGATTTTGACGAAATCCATGCCGGCCTCCAGGACCAATAACCCCCGAACCCGGCCGAGCAGCATCTGGTCGACCAGGCCGCCATCGCGCAATGGAAGCTAGCTCGCGCGGAAGCGTACGAAGCCCGTGCCTTCGACAAAGACTCCTATCAAAGCCTGCCAGGCCATGTTCCGCCATATGCCCCTGGTCACGGGCCGCCTGGAGCGCGCCTTCTTCAAGGCCTATAAGGAGTTGGAGCGCATCAAAGCCGCCCGCCAGAAACCAGCGCAGCCACCGCTGGACCAATCGAAGAAAAAAACCAGGCATTCGACCCGCACGCTGCCATCAACCCTTACTGAATTGACCCCGAGACCGGCGGGAGGACCCTCGCCGCCCAGACGCCGGCAGCCATGGAGGCCGCCGAAGGCAACAGCGCACGGACCCACCCAGCTAACGGAAGGCGCATCCAACAGTTCTAGGGGATCTGATTGACAGAAACCGCAGGGCCCAGTGGGCCACCAAAGGAAATGAAGACGCGCGGAGCAGTGGGACCGGCGTCCTCGTCGGTCCACCGGCCGAAGGCCGGCAGGGGGCCCGCGTCTTCAACATAGCGGTTTCCCCAAAACGGTTAAGCGCCCATGATCTTAGGCCGCGCTCAACTTCTGCTCCGGATTTGGATAACGTACAACAGTCTATAAGGTTGGTAGACATTTGCGCATTCGCCGTGCTATCGTCATGAAACTCTATCTTTTTCCATGCAGACCCGGTGGCTGAATACATTCGCCCTCACGGCCGCAGCCGTCGCGGCCGCGCTCGTTGTGGCCGGTAACATCGATCACGGAACATCGAACCAACTGTTGAACGTTTCCTACGACCCGACGCGGGAGCTGTTCGTCGAGTTGAACCGGCAGTTCGTCGAGAAATATGCGAACGACACCGGCCGGAGGCTGACGATCAAGCAATCGCACGGCGGGTCTTCGCGGCAGGCGCGCGCCGTGATCGACGGCCTCGATGCGGACGTGGTCACGCTGGCGCTGTACTCGGATGTGGACGCGCTGCACAAACAGGGCCTCCTTCCCGATGGCTGGGCGCAGCGGCTGCCTCACGACTCCGCGCCGTGGACCTCCACCATTGTGTTCGTCGTGCGCAAGGGCAATCCCTTGCGCATCCGCGACTGGCCCGATCTCGCCGCAACAGGCGTCAGCGTGGTCACACCAAATCCGAAAACATCAGGCAACGGCAAGCTGAGCTTTCTGGGCGCCTGGGGGTCGATGATCTACCGGGGAAAGAACGAGGCACAGGCACGCAACTACCTGCGGCGGCTGTACGGGAACGTGCCGGTTCTGGACGTGGGTGCCCGCGGCTCCGCCACCACTTTCGCCGACGAAAAGGTGGGCGACGTACAGTTGACCTGGGAGAACGAGGCGCTGCGCGAAGTGGAAAACTCCGGAGGCGAGTTGGAAATTGTCTACCCGCCGGTCAGCATCCTGGCGCAGCCCTGCGTGGCATGGGTGGATGGCAACGTTTCGCGGCGGCACACGGCCGCATACGCCAAGGCGTATCTGGAGTTTCTGTTTACACCGGCGGCTCAGGAAACCATGGCCCGACTTGGGTACCGGCCCATCGATGCGGGGACCTTGCAAAGACACGCGGACCGCTTGCCGAAGATCGATCTCTTCCCAGTGACGATTCTGGCCAAAGACTGGGACGATGCCCAGCAGAAGTTCTTCGCCGAGAATGGCATCTTCGACGCGATCTACAGGCCGAAGGCGAAACCATGACCTTGACCTACACCTTGAGCGACGCGCGGAAGGATCTGCTGGCCGGCGCGACGGTGGCCGCGATCTCATTGCCGCAGGCCATGGCGTACGCGCTGATCGCGGGCATCGATCCGCGGTTCGGATTGTATTCGGCCATCGTGGTGACGCTGGTGGCCTCCATCTTCGGATCGTCCTCGCACCTGATCAATGGCCCGACGAACGCCATTTCGCTGGTGGTCTTCAGCGCGCTGGCCTTCCTCGATCCTGAGGCGCGCGGCGACATTTATCAAGCCACTTTCCTGCTGGCGGCGATGGTGGGCATGATCCAGATTTTGATCGGCGTGTTCAAGCTGGGCGATCTGACCCGCTACATCTCCGAGTCGGTGGTGATCGGATTCATGGCGGGGGCGGGATTCCTGGTAGCGCTCGGCCAGGTGGCGAACCTGTTGGGCATCAAAGACCGCGGGACCGGGCATCAACACGTGCTGCTGCGCTTTTGGCTCACGATCTCGCAAGGCGGCGCGCCCAACGGGCATGCGCTGGGCATCGGGTTGGGAACCATCGTGCTGGTGTTGGCTTTGCGGAAATTGGTGCGGCGCTACCACTTACCGCAGGTGGATATGCTGATGGCGCTGATCGCGGCGGCGGCGCTGGCGGCGCACTTCGGCTGGTCCATTCCTGGGGCAAACGGTAAGACCCTAGTATCGACGGTGGGCAATGTACCGGCGAGTTTGCCGCGGCCGCACATCCCGGAGATCAAGTTCTGGTGGGTGAAGGAGATGTCCACCAGCGCTCTGGCCATTTCGTTTCTCGGACTGCTGGAGGCTTTGGCCATCGCCAAATCCATCGCCAACGATACGCGCCAGCAATTGGACTTCAACCGGCAGTGCCTCGCGGAGGGGCTGGCAAACCTGGTGGGCGGATTTTTCCAATCGCTGCCCGGCTCCGGTTCGCTGACCCGGTCGGCGATTAACTATCAGGCGGGCGCGGTCAGCCGCATGTCGGGAGTGTTCGCGTCGGCGGTGGTCGCGGTGGTAGTGCTGGCGCTGGCGCCGTCCGCGCGGTTTGTCCCAAAGGCCGCCCTGGCGGGACTGTTGATGGTGACGGCCGCGCGGCTGGTGGATTGGAAACGCATGAGCTACGCGATGCGCGCCTCGCGCTACGATGCCGGCTTGGTGCTGATCACCGCCTTCTCGTCGGTGTTCATCAGCGTGGAGTTCTCGATTCTCATCGGCGTAGCCGTTTCCATCCTGCTGTTTGTTCCGCGCGCAGCCCGGTTGCGAGGCAGCGATCTGGTGGTGACAAAGGAACGCGTGGTACGGGAACGGTTAGCGGCGGATCCGCCTTCGAAGGCCGTGATCATCTACGATCTGGAGGGGGAGGTGTTCTTCGGATCGGCGCCGGAACTGGACCTCTGCTTTGAAGGTCTAAAGCGGCGCAGCAGCAATGAGGGCATAGGCTGCGTGGTGCTGCGGTTAAAGCGCGCGCGCAACCCGGACATGGTATTCTTCGAGCGGCTGGAACATTTCCTGCATGCAATGCAACGGGCTGGAAAGACCGTGTTGCTATGCGGAGTCCGTCCGGAGATTGCCAAGCCGATGGCCAACCTGTGTTTCCAGGATTGGATGCCGGCGGGCTCCGTTTTCTTCGAAGAAGAGGAGATCTACTCATCGACGATCAAAGCCGTACGAAGGGCGTATCAGTTACATGACGACTCCTTTGGCCATCCCCGGCCGGTCGATGGCGCCGCGCGGGACGAGGATGCTCTGTATTACCTGGTATAAGAGCGGGCCTCGCCCCTCGTAGCATCCACGCTCGCCGCCTCCATATATAATCAGACTTCGCAATCTTTTTGGAGGAACATATGCCCGCAGACGCCGTGGAACAGAAGGTCCGGAACGCGCTCGACAGCTTCCGTATCGAATTGCCTTCCTGGGGTTTTGCCAACACCGGCACCCGTTTTGGCAAGTTTCAACAGGCCGCGGCCGCCACCACCACTGCCGAGAAATTGAGCGACGCAGGGCAAGTGCATCGCTTCACAGGCTGCTGCCCGACTGTGGCCATGCACGTCCTCTGGGACTTCCCGGACGGCAAATTCAGCGTGCCGGAAGTCATGCTCATGGCCGAGCGGCATGGCGTCAAGATCGGCGCCATCAACCCCAACGTCTTCCAGGACCAGATCTATAAACACGGCTCGCTGGGCAACCCGGACCCGGCCATCCGCCGCACCGCCCTGCAGCACATTCTGGACTGCATCGAGATCGCCAGCGCGACTGGCAGCCGCGACATCTCGCTGTGGTTCGCGGACGGCTCCAGCTATCCGGGCACGGCCAACATCCGGCATCGCCGCCGCTGGTTCGAAGAAGGTCTAGTGGAAGCGCACCGCAACCTGGAGCCGAAACAGCGCCTGCTGGTCGAGTACAAGCCTTTCGAGCCGGCCTTCTACCACACGGACATCGCGGATTGGGGCATGTCGCTGTTGATGGCGCGCAACGCCGGCCCGCAGGCCAAAGTGCTGGTGGACACCGGGCATCATTATCAGGCGCAGAACATCGAGCAGATCGTGGCGTGGCTGCTCTCGGAGAACATGCTGGGCGGTTTCCATTTCAACGACCGCCGCTACGCCGACGACGATCTAACGCTGGGATCCATCGATCCTTACCAGATCTTCCGTATCTTCCACGAGATCGCGCTATTTGAGTTTGAGACCGGCCGGCGCGCCGAGATCGCCTACATGGTGGATCAGAGTCACAACCTGAAAGACAAGATCGAGGAGATGATTCAGACCGCTGTCACGGCGCAGGAACTCCACGCCAAGGCCGCGCTAGTGGATCACGAAACCTTGGCGCGCCATCAGGCGAAGTCGGCCCTGGTCGACGCTGAAGAGTGTCTGAAGGAAGCCTTCTCGACGGACGTGCGCCCCGCCATCCGCGAATGGCGCAAGGCCAATGGCATCCCGGCCGTGCCACTGAAGGCCTTCCGCGAAAGCGGCTATCAAGAGCGCGCCGCCCGCGAACGCGGCGCAAAGAACGCCGCGTCAGTGATCAGCTATGCGTAGGCTATCACCCGTCTTATCCGCGTTCATCTGCGTTCATCTGCGGCTGATTGCCTTGAATGCCGCTAATCCGGACCTGCTGACCCGTCCCTGGAGCGCTCACTGGATCTCCGTTCCCAACGCATCGCCCTTTGACTACGGTGTCTATCACTTCCGGCACACATTCGATCTGGCCGCCGCGCCCCCGTCCTTCCTCATCCATGTCACCGCCGACAATCGCTACAAGCTGTACGTCAATGGCGAGTTGGTCAGCCTAGGCCCGGCGCGCGGCGACCTGCACCACTGGCGCTATGAATCGGTGGATATCGCGCGCCATTTGAAGCCAGGAAAGAACGTGCTGGCCGCCGTGGTCTGGAATTTCGGCGAACTGGCGCCCGAAGCGCAAATCACTAATCGGAGCGGTCTGCTGGTGCAGGGTGACGGCGAGGCCGAGCGCATCGTTGACACCGGCAGGCAATGGAAATGCGTCCGTGACGCGGCCTATTCGCCGACGCCGCGCGAGCCCGCCATGTTGCGGTTCTACTATGTGGCCGGCCCCGGCGACCAGGTTGATGCGAGGCTTTACCCTTGGGGCTGGGAGCAGTCGGGTTTCGACGACTCTGGCTGGCTGCCCGCCGCGGTGGGCAGCGCAGGCTCGCCGCGCGATGCGCAAGATGGTCCGAATCGTTGGATGCTGGAGCCGCGCTCCATCCCGCCCATGGAATTGACGCCGCAGCCCCTCACCGTGCTGCGGTCGGGCGACTCCGCCCATGAAATCCCACCGCACACCAAAGCCACCCTGCTGTTCGACCAGACCTTTCTCACCACCGGCTATCCGCAACTGACCGTCAGCGCCGGCAAGGACGCCAAGGTCGACGTGGGCTATGCCGAGTCGTTGTTTCTGCCGGGCTTCCGCGACAAGGGCAACCGCAACGAAATCGAAGGCAAGCAATTCATTGGCGCGCACGACACCTTCATCGCCGATGGCGGCCAGCGTCGCCGCTTCGAGCCGCTCTGGTGGCGCACCTGGCGATATCTCCGGCTTTCTATCCAAACGCAGGACCAGCCCCTCACCATCGACGATCTCCACGGCATCTACACCGGCTACCCTTTCGAGCGCAAAGCCCGCTTCGACGCCGGCTCTCCCGAGATTCAGCGAATCCTCGATACGGGCTGGCGCACCGCGCGCCTCTGCGCTCACGAAACTTACATGGATTGCCCGTACTACGAGCAACTGCAGTATGCCGGCGACACGCGCGTGCAGGCACTGGTCTCGCTCTACATGACTGGCGACGGACGCCTCATGCGCAACGCCATTGAGCTATTGGATTCCTCGCGCAGCTCCGAGGGCGCTACCTACAGCCGCGCGCCTTCCCGCTTGCAGCAGTACATCCCGCCATTCTCTCTGTGGTGGATCGGCATGCTGCACGATTACTGGATGTACCAGGATGAGCCCGTATTTGTCGCGCGTATGTTGCCCGGCGTGCGCGCCGTGCTGTGGTTCTACGCCGCGCGCCAACAGCCCAATGGCTCACTGGGGCTCATGCCATGGTGGAACTTCGTGGATTGGACCAAAGAGTGGAACGGCGGAGTTCCGCCCGCGCTCGCCAATGGCAACTCCGCGCCGCTCGATCTGCAATTGCTGCTGGCGTATCGGTGGGCCGCCGAGCTGGAAGCCGCTTTGGGCAACAAAGCGTTGGCGGAAGAGGATCGCGAATCCGCCTCTCGCCTGCGCGGTTCCATGCGCCAGCTTTATTGGGACGCCGGCCGCAACATGTTCGCCGACACGCCCGGCAAGCGCGAATACTCACAGCAGGCCAACGCGCTGGCAGTGCTGGCCGGCGTAAGCGAGGGACCCGAAGCCCGCGATCTGATCGAACGTGTGGCCGGCGACCAAAGCCTGGTGCAGTGCTCCATCTATTTCCGCCACTACCTGCACTCCGCCATGAACAAAGCGGGCGCGGGCGACCGCTACCTCGACATGCTGGGCCCCTGGCGCACCATGCTCGACCGCGGCCTCACTACCTGGGCCGAAACAGCCGATCCCACGCGCTCCGATTGCCACGCCTGGGGAGCCAGCCCCAACTATGAACTCTTCCGCACCGTGCTGGGCATCGATTCCGCGGCGCCCGGTTTTGCGCGTGTCGTGGTCCGGCCGTTTCTGGGCAAGCTGACGTACGTGTCCGGCGCGATCCCGCATCCCAAGGGTGAAATTGCCGTGACCCTGACGCTGGATGGCGGTAAACTGGAAGCCGGAGTAACCTTGCCTGCCGGTGTGGATGGCCGCTTCGAGTGGCACGGCCAGACGCGGGAGTTGCATCCAGGCGGGAACCATTTCACGCTATGAACCTGATCGTAGGAGCTACTGGCCTGGTCGGCGGCGAGATCTGCCGCCGGTTGGCCGCCGAACAAAAACCGGTACGCGCGCTGGTGCGGCCGACCGGGGATGCATCGCGCATCGACGCACTGCGCGCCGCGGGCGCCGAACTGGCTACCGGCGACCTGAAAGATCCCGCTTCGATCCAGGCTGCCTGCGCTGGGGCCGCCGCGGTCTTGTCCACCGCTTCCTCCACGCTCTCGCGCCAGCCGGGCGATACCATCGACGGCGTGGACCGTCTCGGCCAACTGCAATTGATCGAGGCCGCCAAAGCCGCCGGCGTAAAACATTTCGTGTATGTTTCGTTTTCGCCGATGGCCGAAGATTTCGCCCTACAGCGCGCCAAGCGCGAAGTGGAGCGGGCGCTGATCGAAAGCGGCATGACCTACACCATTCTGCGTCCCACGTTCTTCATGGAGATCTGGCTCAGCCCTGCGTTGGGTTTCGATGTGGCCGCCCGGCGCGCTCGCATCTATGGCTCTGGTGAGAACCCCATCAGTTGGATCTCGTTCCCCAACGTCGCCGAGTTCGCAGTGCGCTCGCTCGAGACCGCGGCCGCGCGCAACGCCACCTTCACGCTGGGCGGACCGGAAGCGCTCACTCCGCTGCAGGTCGTGCGCATCTTTGAGGAAGTGGGCGGCACGCCGTTCACCGTTGAATACGTGCTGGAATCCGTCTTGCGTGCCGGCAAGACGGCGGCGCGCAGGGCGCTGGATGAAGCTTTCGCGGCGCTCTCGCTCAGCTATGCGCACGGCGATACGATCGATATGCGCCCCGTCTTGGAAGCCATGCCCGTGCGGCTGGTCGGCGTGCGCGAATATGCCAAGTGGTTGTTGGCCGAGGCCCGCTAGAAGCGCGGTAGATTGCGTAGCAGCGCTCCGGCATCGCCCTCTGAAAGCTTGGCCGAATGGAGCGGATTCCAGTTCGCGTCCAGCGTGCCGACGTAGGTGGCCCGATGGCCGCCGGCAGCCCTCAGGATCACAGTGTACGCCCGGTCCGGATAGGAGAGCGCGCGGTATCGCGTGCCGCCCACCGGAGCCTGCCAACGGTCGCGCGCGGGCGCACCCAGTTTGTGCACCACGGCATCGTAGCCGTCCTGCGCAGTCAGAGATAGGTAAGTCTGGTCCTTGGCCATGTAAGCCATACGCGGACGCAGGACGCTATCGCGGTAGAAATTCACCGCGACGTACGCCGCTACAATTCCCAGCACCAGCGCGCCGCCGACGATGCGCAGGATGTGCGACTCGGTGTTGGATTCCAGGCGGATGCCGACCACCTCCGCAAGACCGGTGCGTTGCGCGGGTGCCGGTTGCCGGGGCGCCGCGCCCACCGCGAGGGGCATCTCGATCACGCGCCGCTGATACGGCCACACGGCGCCTTCTTTATACTCCAGTTCCTTCAGCAGGCCGACGATCACGACCGGGTCTTCGATACGGGAAATCTCACCCAGAAAGCGGCGTGGAATCCAGATCTCCCGACCCGTGCGGGCATTGACGACTTGGACTTCGGACCATGTGGCCTTGCGATAGTGCCACTTGTTGTGCTCCACGTTCAGGATGGCCGGGTAGAACGAAAACGGCCGGTTCCGTAGGGCTTGGAGGGGCGGCGGAATGACGAGCGACGACATCGGAAGTACTATGGTAGCATCGCCGTTTTGGTGTATGCTATAGAAGGAGCCGCGGACCGGCTCTCCGATCCGCGGGTTTTCCTTTACTTCGGCTACTTCCGCTTTACGCGGATGGTAACCGTGATCGCAACTGCTATTGCGATCGTAATGGTCAGCGTAATAGTAAGCATACGCTGCCTCCTTTCCGCCCAAACGTAGATTGGCCGGCCCGGCGCAACCGGGCCGGTCGGCGTTTGGGACGCCGAAAACGCCCCAGCCCCCACATTCAGCGGAAATTCCAATTGAGATAGTGCGGTGTGCAGCGGAAAGTCTCTGCCAGGATTGACGCCTACGCCATGCCCAGCAGCGCGTTGATCACAATGGCCGCCATACCCACCGGGATCATGACTTTCCACCCGATGTTCATGAGTTGGTCGTAGCGGAAGCGCGGAAAGGTGCCGCGGAACCAGATCATCAGATAGACGATCACCGACACTTTGAAGAGGAACCAGAAAACGCCGATCGCCGACGCGTTGAACGCAGGCCACATGTAGATCGCGCCGATCAATACCAGCAGCAGCGCAGCGCCGATGAGCACTTTCTGCTGCAAGGGATCTTTCAACTTACGCACCAGAGTGAGGCTGCTCAGACCGGAGCCTGCGAACACCACCAACGGGACGAGATAGTTGAGCGCGGCCAGCCAGGAGACGCTGGGAAACGGCCGCAGCCATCCGCCCCAGAACAGCGTCACCGCCACCGAAGAGATCACGAAGATATTGGCGTACTCCGCCAGAAAGTAGAGCGCCCAGCGGAAGCCGCTGTACTCCGTGTGGAAGCCCGCCACCAACTCGGACTCCGCTTCGGGTAAGTCGAACGGCGCGCGGTTCGTCTCCGCCGTGGCGGCGATGATATACACCACGAACGGCACGATCATGAAGCCATAATTGGAGAAGATGAACCAGATACCGCGGGACTGCTGCGCCTGAATGATTCCCTGCATGCTCAATGTGCCGGCCACCATCACACCGGAGAGCAGGGCGAACGACAGGGCTACCTCGTAGCTCACAAGTTGTGCCGCGCTGCGCAGCGCACCCAGCAAGGGATAGTGGCTGTTGGAAGCCCAGCCGCCTAGAATGATCCCCAGGATGCCCACCGCCGACATCGCCGAAATCACCAGCAGTCCCACGTTCACATCGGCAACATACAGATACTTACTAAATGGAATGACGGCAAACGCGGTGAGCCCCGTGAAAGTAGATATGACCGGCGCCAGCCAGAAGATCGACTGATCCGCGTCCGTGGGAATGATATCTTCCTTGATCAACAGCTTCAAGGCGTCCGCGATAGGCTGCAACAGGCCGTGCGGGCCGACGCGCATGGGCCCCAGGCGCACCTGAAAATCCGCCAGCACTTTGCGCTCGATCAGCACGATGTACCCGGCCACCAGCGGGAACAACGCAATGACCACCAGCGTCACAATCAGCGGCGTGAATAAAGGATGGTGGATGATCGCGTCCATATATTCCTAATGCAGCAATGAAGTCTGCGCCAGGCGCAGGAAAGGCTCCGGATAGAGGCCGATGCCCAGCGTAAGAATGCCGCTCACCGCGAGCGCCACGCGCAATCCGAAACTGGTGGAGAGCGGCGCCGGTTCGGTAAGATCCCGTGCGAACATGCTGCGCACGATGCGGAAGTAATAGTAAATCGCTACGGCGACATAGAGCGTACCAATCACCGCCAGCGTGTAATGATGTGTCTCGATCAAAGATAGGAAGATGTAATACTTGCCGAGGAAGCCGGCCGTCGGTGGAATTCCAGCCAGTGACAGCAGGAAGATCAGCATCAACAGCGCATAACCCGGGCTCTTGTGCATCAGACCCGCGATATCGTCCAAATCTTCGCCGATGATACCTTTGCGGCGCAGCGCCACCAGCACCAGGAATGCGCCCAGGTTCATAAACGTGTAGACCATCACATAGACGGCGATGCCTTTGATGCCCGTGGCGTTTCCCGCGATCAGGCCCAGCAGCATGTAGCCCGCGTGCGAAATGGAGCTGTAGGCCAGCAGCCGCTTGATGTTGCTTTGATTGATGGCGGCCAGGTTCCCAACCGTCATGGTGGCAACCGCCACGAAGCTCAGGATCGGCTCCCAGGCATCCCTAGCGGAGGCCAGCGGACCCAGGAACATGCGCAGGAGAAAAGCGATGGATGCGGCCTTCGAGGCCACCGAAAGGTAGGCTGTAACGGTGGTCGGCGCGCCTTCGTAAGCGTCCGGCGCCCACATATGAAACGGTACCGCGGAGATCTTGAACAGCAGCCCGACGGAGGTAGTGGCCAGGGCCAGCAAAACCAGCGGATCGAACGGCCCGCGCGCTTCCATCGCCGGGGCGATGTCCGCCAGCCTGGTCGATCCGGAAATGCCGTACATCACCGAGAAGCCATATGCCAGGAAGCCGCTCGAAAATGCACCCAGCAGCAGATATTTCATGGCTGCCTCATTGGAGCGCTTGCTGGTGCGCAGGAAGCCCACCATCACATAGAATGACAGCGCCATCAATTCCAGGCCGATGAAGAGAGTGATTAAGTCCGTGCCGGCGGCCAGAAAGAACATGCCGCACTGTGCGAACATCATCAGCGAGTAATACTCGGCGTGGTGCTCGCCTTCGATCTCCAGATACTTATACGAGACGATGGCGACCAGCAATGTGGCGGCGATGAAAATCCAATTGAAGAAGATGGAGAAGCCATCCATTACTAGTGCGCCGTGGAAGGCCGTGAGCGGAGCCTCGGCCAGGTGCGCCTGCTGGTTCCATAAGCCGTATCCGGCAAACCCTTCGCCGAGAATCAGGAAGAACAGCAGATACTTGCGCTGCCGTGGATCGGGGAACACCACAAAGTCGAACAGCAGGATGGCGCATCCGAATAGAGCCAGCATCACTGCCGGAACCACAACAAAGTGATCGGTGCCCGTATAGAACTGGTTCATTGGCCACCTGCCTGGGAACCGCTCCCTAACGGTCGCGGCTCGGTAGGTCGCGGTTCGGTGGCGTGCCTGTAGGCCACAGCGCCTTGGTAGTAACCAGGCCGCACCCGCTCCACGATCTGTTGCACCGGCTTCTCTAGAATGTCAAAGTACGGCTTCGGGTAAACACCAATCCAGATCGCCCAGGCAATCAGCGGTAGAAATACGACGATCTCGCGCAGGCTGAGATCCGGCAAATGCAGGTTCTTGCCGTTGGTGATCTGGCCCAACATGGTGCGCTGGTAGAGCCACAGGAGGTACGCCGCGCCAAAAACCACGCCCGTCACGGCGAAAGCAGCCCACACTCGATTGGCCTCGAACGCCCCCTGCAGGATCGTAAACTCGCCCACAAATCCATTCAGCAGCGGCAGACCCGCGGAGCTCAGCATGGCAATCGCGAAGATCACCGCGTATTTGGGCATCACATGCGCCAAGCCTCCGTACTCCGCGATCTCGCGCGTATGCCGCCGCTCATAGATCACCCCGATGATTAAGAAGAGCATGCCGGTGGAGATGCCGTGATTAAGCTGTTGCAGCACACTCCCAGCCAGGCCATTGGGGTTCATGGCAAAGATACCCAACGTGCAAAAGCCTAAGTGACTCACCGAAGAATACGCGACCAGCTTCTTCCAATCTTTCTGCATCAGGCTCACCAGCGCGCCATAGACTATGCCGATGATGGAGAGCACCGCCAGGATCTGCACGATGGTCTGGTCCACCGAAGCCTTTGGCAGCAGCGGCAGAGAGAACCGGATAAAGCCGTAAGTTCCCATCTTCAGCAGCACGCTAGCCAGAATGACGGAACCGGCGGTCGGCGCCTCCACGTGCGCGTCCGGCAGCCAGGTGTGGAATGGGAACATCGGCACTTTGATGGCGAAGCCCAGGAAGAAGGCCCAGAACACCCACTGCTGCAAACCGAGCGGCAGGCTCAGCTTCATTAATTCGGAGATTTCAAAAGTGTACCGGCCGAACTGGTTGGCGTACTGGAAATACAGCGTCAAGATACCGAGTAACATCAACACCGAACCGGCCAGCGTGTAGAGGAAAAACTTGATCGCCGCGTACAGCTTCCGCGGCCCGCCCCACACGCCGATGATGAAGTACATGGGCACCAGCACCAGTTCCCAGAACACATAGAACAGGAAGAAATCGAGCGACATGAATACGCCCAGCATGCCCACTTGCAGCAGCAGAAACATGCAGTAGTATTCTTTGAGCCGGTCCTGCACGGCGTTCCACGAAGAGAGGATGGCGATGAAGCCGATCACCGTAGTCAGCATGATCAGCAGCAGACTGATGCCGTCGATGCCGATCAGGTACTGTGCGCCTAAGCTGGGTATCCAGTTGGCGCGCTCCACGAATTGAAAGCCCGACACGCCCTTGTCGAAGCGCGAAACCAGGGGCAGGGAAATCAGGAAGCCGGCGAAGCTGGCCAGGTTCGCCCAGGCCTTGATCAGTTCCTTCTGGCGCGACGGAATGAACAGCAGGACCAACAGCCCCGCCAGCGGCGTAAATAGTACCAGACTGAGTAAGTGGTCGCTCATTATTTACCCGCCAGGTAATACCCGAAGAAAACCAGGACCCCGACCACGACAAACAGGGCGTACGCCTGCACGCGGCCAGTCTGCAAAATACAAACCGGGTAGGACAGCAGCTTCACCGTGAACGATCCCAGGCGCACGGCGCCATCCACAATCCAGGTATCCCACCACATTGAGACACGCGAAGAAAAGCGGGTCAGCCACCCGGCGCCATTCACCGCGCCATCCACTACGTTGCGGTCGAACGCGCCCAACGCTTCGCCGCCGCCTTTGCACAGACCATTGACGAAGAGGAAATCGTAAACCTCGTCCACGTAGTATTTGTTGTAAAGCAGCCCGTGTAACGGCTTCAGCGACTTTTCGAGCGTATCCGGAACCTCGGGCTTGTGGTTATAGAAGTAGCGCGCCACCACGATCCCAATGATGGCGACGGCGACGGAGATCGCCATCAGGATCCACTCGGTGGAGGCGTCGTGTGCGCCGCCCTGCGCGGCTTCCGCGGCCGCCGACGAGAACGCCGGCTCCAGCCAGTGCTCGAACCCGTGGAAGCGCTCCGACAGCAGACTCCACGCGTGCGGAACGCTTAGCCAGCCGGCGAACATGCCGCCCGCCGCCAGCAGCACCAGGGGAACCGTCATGGAAGCCGGCGACTCATGGATGTGCGCGGCCTTCTCCGGCGACACATGCGACTTACCATAAAAAGTCATGTTCATGAGACGCCACATATAAAATGCGGTCAGCCCTGCAGTTGCCAGTCCCACGAACCACAGAACCTTCGACCCCGAGGGAGAACTGTAAGTCTGCCAAAGAATCTCGTCCTTCGAGAAGAAGCCCGCGAAACCCGGAATGCCGGCGATGGCCACCGACCCGACCCACATGGTCCAGTGGGTGATCGGAATCTTGTCTTTCAGTCCGCCCATGTGCCGCATGTCTTGCTCGCCGCCCATAGCATGAATCACGGAGCCGGAACCCAGGAAGAGCAGGGCCTTGAAGAATGCGTGAGTGAACAAATGGAAGATGGCCACCCAGTAAGCGCCCACACCTAGCGCCAGAAACATATAGCCGAGCTGGCTTACGGTCGAATAAGCCAGGACGCGCTTGATATCGTTCTGCACCAATCCGATAGTCGCCGCGAAGATCGCGGTGAACGCGCCTATCCCCGCGACGATATTCAACGTCTGTGGAGTCAGTTGGAACAACGCCGCGGAACGCGCCACCATGTACACGCCCGCCGTCACCATGGTTGCGGCGTGGATCAGTGCCGAAACCGGCGTGGGGCCCTCCATGGCATCCGGCAGCCAAACATAGAGCGGGAATTGCGCCGACTTGCCTGTAGCGCCGATAAAGAACAGCAGCGCCATCGCGCTCAGCGCGCCGAACCCCATCGTCTCCGCGTGAAAGTGCCCGCTGCGCAATGCGGCATTCACATCCACAAAGCGCACGGTTCCCAGTACGCTGAACATCAGGAGCATGCCGAGGATGAAGCCGGCGTCACCTACCCGGTTCACGATGAATGCCTTCTTGCCCGCGTCACCCGCAGATTTCTTTTGAAAGTAGAACCCGATCAACAGGTAGCTGCACAATCCCACGCCTTCCCAGCCCACGAACAGAAGCGTGTAATTGTTCGCCAGCACCAGCATCAGCATGAAGAAGATGAACAGATTCAGGTAGCCGAAGAACCGGTAATAGCCGTTGTCGTGCGCCATGTAGCCGGTCGAATACACGTGGATCAGGAAGCCGATGCCGGTGACCACCAGGATCATCACCGCGCTCAGCGGGTCCAGCAGAAAGCCCCAATCGGCGCTGAAGGTCGCCAGGCGGCCATCCATCATGTGGAACGGCAGTCCCGCCAGCCAGGTGAACTGGATCAACTGGTGGACTCTCTCCGTCTTCTGCGCTAACTGCCACACCGCGCCCACCGAAAGCAGAAACGAGATCAGCACCATGCCGGGGCATATCAGGCTGACCAGCACTTTCAGCGGCGAGCCATGATGACGGTGCTCGTGGTCGTGCGAGTGACTGTGGCCATGATCGTGATGATGGTCGTGTTCTTCGTGCGTGTGTTCCACGCCCGGCGCAACGGCAACGTCCGATGCCGGCTGCGGATCGAGTAGCCTCCCGAACAGCAGCATCATCAGCGCGCCGCACAACGGGAACAGCGGGATGAGCCAAATCAGGTCGAGGAAATTCAAGCGGTATCTCCCAGCCCTACCATTTCAGTAAGTCCACCTCATCCGCCAGCACCGTTTCTTTGTTGCGGAACAATGCGATCAGAATTCCCAGCCCGACGGCCGCTTCGGCAACCGCGTCGGTAATCACGAAGATGGCGAATATCTGCCCGCTCAGATTGTTCCATTGGTGCGAAAATGCCACCAGGTTGATATTCACCGCGTTCAGGATCAACTCAATGGACATCAGAATAATGACGATGTTACGCCGGGTCAGCACGCCCACGGTCCCGATCAATAGGAGTGCCGCGCTTAAGGCGATGTAATGCGCTGTGGTTATCGGGTACATTCTCAAATCCGTTTCTTGGCCATCACCACCGAACCCACCACGGCTACCAACAGCAGGATAGAAGCGATCTCGAACGGCAATAGATAATCGATGAACAACGCGTCGGCCAGCCTCTCGGTATTTCCCAGCCCGGCGGGCGCGGGCATCACGCCGGGTTGCGCGATCCGGAAAGCCGCGCCGCCTTTCTGCAGAAACCAGAACACCTGTACGCCCACCACCGCCACGCACACCAGCGCGATCCACCATTGTCCGTTGAACTGTTTTTCCTTGGCCGCCTGATCCAGATTCACCAGCATGATCACGAACAGGAACAGCACCATGATGCCGCCGATATACAGCACGATCTGCACCGCGAACAGGAATTCCGCCTGTTGCAGCAGGTACAGGCCCGCTACGCCCATCAGCGAAACGATCAGGAACAAGGCGCTGTGAACCGCGTTCCGGCGGGTGATGGTCAGTATTCCGCCGCCCAGCGCCATGGCGGCGAACATGTAAAAGAAGATGGCCTGGGTCAGCTCTGGGGTCAGCATTTGTATTGAGTCGGCTTGGGACCTTCTTCCAGCATCTGGCGATCCCAGATGGCGCCTTCGCGAGTGTAGCTGGCCAGTTCGAAATCCTGCGTCAGCTCGAGCGCGTCCACGGGGCAAGCGTCTTCGCACAGCCCGCAGAACATACAGCGGGATGTGTCGTAAGTGAAAGTAGTCAGTTCCTTGCGCTTGGTCTGCTCATTGCGCTGGCTGGTGACCACAATGAGATTTTCCGGGCAGGCCAGCGCGCACAGGTTGCAGGAGATGCACAGCGTCTCGCCGTTATCCGGGTTGATGTTGAGCCGCGGCGCGCCGCGATACCGTTCGCCGACTTTGGGCCGCTCCGCCGGATACTGTTCCGTATAGATGCGCTTGGGGTCCTGATTGCGGAAGGTCACCCAGAGGCCCTGGAACAGGTCCACGAGAAAGATAGTTCTAAGAGCCTTAGCGATCATGCCGTAACCTCGATGCTCGACGTGGCGCACGCACTCCTGCGTGCCGTGTCGAGACTCGTCTCGACACCCGCTTGGCCGCACGAAAACCATGCGTCGGCATGCGTGCCGACGCGGCACGCACGAGTGCGTGCGCCACGTTCTCCGCGTCTCATCGGTCCACCTCGCCTAACACTATATCCAGCGTACCAATAATGGCTACGACATCCGCCACCAAGCCGCCCCGCACCATGCGGTCGAGCGCCTGCAAATTCACAAACGAGGGCGGACGCACGCGCATGCGATACGGCTGCGTGGAATTGTCGCTCACGATGAAGTAGCCCAGCTCGCCCTTGGGAGCTTCGATCGAAACATAAGCCTCGCCCACAGGCGGCTTCACCACCTTGGGTACCTTGCCCATAATCGGCCCGCTGGGGATGCGGTCCACCGCCTGCCGGACGATCCGCGTGGACTGCCGCATCTCCTCCATGCGCACCGTGTACCGGTCATACGTATCGCCGTTTTCGCCGGTGGGAATTTCGAATTCGTACTGCTCGTAGCCGGAATACGGCTGCGCCTTGCGCAGATCCCATGCCACGCCGGCCGCGCGCAGCACTGGTCCGGTGACCCCGTACTCCTTGCATTCCTCGGCCGAGAGGACGCCCACGCCCTTCAGCCGTCCTACCCAAATTCGGTTGTTGGTCAGCAGTTCCTCGTATTCATCCACCTTGGGGATGAACCAGTCGCAGAACTTCTTGACTTCCTCCTCGAAACCGTCGTAAGTCTCGTACTGCAGACCGCCGATGCGGAAGGCGTGCGTGGTCAGCCGGGCGCCGCAGTAATTCTCGAAGATCTTCAGCACCTCTTCGCGTTCGCGCAAGCAGTAAAACACCGGCGTGATCGCGCCGATATCGAGCGCGTGCGTGCCCAGCCACAGCAAGTGGCTGGCGATGCGGTTCAGCTCGGTCAGAATTACGCGCACGGCTTGCGCGCGCGGCGGCGCTTCGATGTTCAGCAGCTTCTCCACCGCCAGGCAATAGCCCAGCCCGTTGGAGACGGCAGCCACGTAGTCCATGCGGTCCACATATGGCGCGAACTGCTGGTAGGTGCGGTTTTCGCCGATCTTTTCCACGCCGCGGTGCAGATAGCCGATCACGCACTCGGTGCCGTTCACCTTCTCGCCGTCGAGTTTCAGGATCACGCGCAACACGCCGTGCGTGGACGGATGCTGCGGACCCATGTTGATCACTAACTCGGTCGCGTCTAGAAAGGTGGCTTCCGGCATGCGATTACTGCCCGCTCTCGATGCTCAGGTTCTCCTGCACCCAACTATCGTCCTGCTGCAAGATCCCATACTCTTTGCGCAGCGGATAGCCCTGCCATTCCTCCGGCAGCAGGATGCGGCGCATGTCGGGGTGGCCTGCGAACTGGATGCCGAACATATCGAACACTTCGCGCTCCAGCCAATTGGCCGCTAAGTGGACCGTCACCGCCGTGGCCGGACTGTAGCCATCCGCGATCATAGCCTTCACGCGCACGCGCTCGTTGCGCGCGAAGCTATACAAGATGTAGACCAGGTCGAATCGTTCGGCCCGCTTGGGGTAATCGACGGCAGTGATATCCACCAGATAATCGAAATCCAACTCCAGTTTCAGGGTCTCCAGGATGGCAATGACGGCGCCCGGTTGGGCTACCAGGAAGTTCTGCCCCAGGTAGGTCGAGAGCTCCGTAATGTCGCCGCCGAAACGCTCTTTCAAGATTTGCGTGATATCGCTTTCCCAAGGTGTGGTCACCATCACGGCGGGGGGCTTGGGAGGAGCGGCGTGAGCTGCCGCGGCAGGCTTGGCGGCAGCGGGTTTCGGCGCTGGAGCAGCCGGCTTCTCGGTCGCGCCCGCGGCCTCGCCCCCAGAGGGAGGAGGCCCCGCCGAGCCCTCGGGCTTTTGCTCGTCAGCCATTTGGATTCCTAGCGAAGATCACTACACATATCACTTGCCGCTAGGGAGTGTCAAACGCTCCGGGTGGCATGCCAAACTCACCTGCGAAAGCCGGTTTCCACCTTGAATGCCTCCAGTGCGTTGTAAACGATCGGGCAGTAACACGCCCGGTCGATGAACTGCCACATGCGGCTGGCGATCGAGCCGTTGCCGCGCACCAGGTGCGGAAAGCGCTGGCAGATGTCGGGGCGCGCATCGTACACCGTACAAGCCGTGCCGTCCAGGAATACGCAGCCGGCCTCTTCAGTGCGGCGCAGGATAGTGCCTTCGTCGTCGCTTTCCATGGTGTACTCGGCCAGGAATGCGGCGGGCGCGATGCGCAGATAGCGCGCCAAACGCTCCACGTCGCGCTCGGACACCTTCACCGTCGCCACGCGGCAGCAGTTGGCGCACACCGTGCAATCGATCTGCTCCTCGATGCCCTCGGCGATACGGCGCAGGATGCGGTCGGAATGGTCGTGCGCTTTCATGTGCCGCCGGAAGCGCTCGTTTTCGTTCCGCTTCTTTTCGCCCAGCAGGCGGATCTGCACCAGGTCGGTGATCATTCCGGCGCTCATTGCCAGCGGATCTCGCGGGCCGCCAGTTCCCGCTCCAGTTGCGCGCACGATTCAAACTGCACCGCATCGATGCCCTCGCGCCGGGCGCCTTCCACGTAGGCGGGGATATCGTCGGTGAAGAAGCACTCTTCCGGCCGGCACTGCGCCCGCGCGATGGCCTCGCGATAGATGGCCGGCGAGGGCTTCATGGCTTTCACTTCGTAGGATAGAACCAGATCGTCGAAGTGCCGGAGCATCGGATAATTCCGGCGCACCATGGCGAAGTGCAGGGCGTTCGTGTTCGACAGCACCAGCAGGCGGTAGCGCTCGCCGATGCCCGCCAGCAAAGTTTCCGGAACCAGCGTGTCCGGTAGAAAAATGCTGCTCCAGATCTCGCAGAACTGCTCGTAGCCGACGCGCAGTTCGAGCATGCGGCTGAGTTGTTCCACGAAGTCGCGCGGCTCCACCAGGCCGGTTTCGAAGCGGTGTACCAGGTCGGTGGCGGCGATGCGTTTCGGAATCTCCGCCGCCGGATAACCGCAGAATTTTTCCATGGCGCGGTAGCCTCGCGAAAAATCGAACGGGATCAGGACCTTGCCTAAGTCGAAAATGACGGTCTTGATCACGGGGCCATCGCCGCTCAGCGGGACGCGCCCGCCGGAGCGGAAGGCGCCTTCTTCCCCGGGCTGGCCGGATGCTTCAACTCGGCGTCCAGGATCGGTTTCAGGGTCGTTAGCTTGATCTCGCCGTTGTAGTGCTGGCCATCGATGAACAGCGTAGGCGTGCTCATCACGCCGATGTTGCTGCCGTCTTCCTGGTCGCGCGCCACGGCTTTGCGGACCTCCGCCGAGTCCAGATCGGCTTCGAAGCGCTTCACATCCACCCCGATAGCCGAGGCCAGAGCCAGAATCGTGGGACGGCTCAGATCGTTGTGGCTGGCAAACAGGGCGTCATGCATCTCCCAGAACTTGCCCTGCTTTTGCGCGGCCACTGCGGCGGCGGCGGCCATCGCGGCCTGTGAATGGATGTCCAGCGGGAATTGTTTGAAGAACAGCCTCACTTGCGTTGGATAAACCCGCATTATCGCTTGCAATTGGGGCGTGGCCAGGGTGCAATACGGGCACTGAAAATCGGAAAACTCCACCAGCGTGATGGGCGCGTTGTCGGGTCCCGTTTCCGGCGCGCCCGCGGTAGGTACCTCTATCGGATCCTCCAGAAGCTTGTGCTCGGGCGGATGCGCGAAACGGGAGGCTTCCGCGTCGGCCAAGGCTTCCTTCTCGCTCTTGCCGGCCTTGAGAGACGTCACCATCACGGTCGCCAGACCTTTGCTGTAAAAGCAGTTCGGGTCCTTCACGCGGCATTCGGCCACTTTCATACCGCAACCGCAAGAGCAGCCGCGCTCGCGCAGCAGCTTGAGGGCGGTCGCCTTTTGCGCCGGTGAGAGGCCGCTCAGGTCGACGGCGGGCAGAGATTCGAGAGTATTCCAGTCCTGCGCGCAAACCAACGCAGCTCCCAAAAGGTACAACGCAGCGGTGGCCAGGGCGCGCAGACAGCGGGTGGTCATTCCTCTATTGTAAACGAATACCCAGACAGGCCGGAGGCCTATCCTACCTTAAATGCGATACACTGACTCGGGTCCATCCGCATGACTGACATACGCAGCACCATACCCGATTTCCCGCTGACCATTCGCGGCCTCTTCGAACACGGCGAACGCATCCACGCGGCCAGCGAAGTGGCTACTTGTGCAGGCGACCACATGCGCCGCGCCAGCTACGCACAAGTTGGCGAACGCGTGCGCCGCCTCTCCGCCGGGCTCGCGAAGCTGGGCATCGGCCCCGGAGACCGCGTCGGCACCTTCGCCTGGAACAACCAAGAGCACCTGGAGGCATATTTCGCCATCCCGTCGATGGGCGCGGTGATGCACTGCATCAACATCCGGCTGTTCCCCGAGCAACTGATCTACATCATCAACCATGCGGCGGACCGTATCGTGATCGTGGATGCCTCGTTGACACCGCTGCTGGCGAAGATCGCGGCGCACCTCACCACCGTGGAGCGCTACATCGTGATCGGCGAAGGATGCGCCCTGCCGCGCGAGACGCTGCGCTACGAAGATGTCCTGGCTGCCGCGGAACCCGTGCGCGCCTGGCCCGACGTTGCGGAGAACGCGGCGGCCGCCATGTGCTACACCAGCGGCACTACGGGCAATCCAAAGGGCGTGGTCTACAGCCACCGCTCCACATGGCTGCACGCCATGGCGTCGGCCATGGCGAACTCCATCGGCGTCACCGAAGACGACAAAATCCTGCCCATCGTGCCGATGTTCCACGCCAACGCCTGGGGACTGCCGTATTCCGGCTGGATGTGCGGCGCCGATTTCCTGATGCCGGACCGCTATCTGCAAGCCGAGCGGATCAGCCGTATGATCGCCTGCGAGCGGCCCACGATTTCGGGCGCGGTGCCCACCATCTGGAACGAAGTGCTGCGCTACGTGGACGCCAATGGGATCGACATATCGTCGTTGCGCTGCGTGGTGTGCGGGGGCGCGGCCGTGCCCCGCAGCATGCAGGAAGGGTTCCTCAACCGGCATGGCGTTCCCGTGATACAGGGCTGGGGTATGACGGAGACCAGCCCCCTGGCCGCCGTCGCGCGCCCGCCGCGCGGCACGCCGAAGGGCCAGGAAATCGACTGGCTCAACAAAAGCGGCCGCGTGGTGGCGGGGGTCGAGCTGCGCCTGATGAGCGCCGAGCAGGAACTTCCCTGGGACGCCGAGGCGGTAGGCGAGATCGAAGTGCGCGGCCCGTGGGTTACGGGGTCGTACTACCTGGACGACTGTCCGGAGAAGTTCCACGATGGGTGGCTGCGCACTGGCGATGTCGGCTCGGTGGATGCCCGGGGATACATCCAGATCACGGACCGCGCGAAGGACGTGATCAAATCGGGCGGCGAGTGGATCTCGTCGATGGATCTGGAGAACCACCTGATCGCGCATCCGGATGTGTTGGAAGCGGTGGTAATCGGCGTGCCGGACGAGCGCTGGGATGAGCGTCCGCTGGCATGCGTGGTGCTGAAGCCGGGAGCGTCGACGACGCTCGAACAGCTTCGCGATTTCCTGGCCGGCCGGGTCGCGCGCTGGTGGCTGCCGGAGCGCTGGGCTTTCATCGCGGAAGTTCCCTAGACCAGCGTGGGGAAGCTGGATAAGAAAGTGCTGCGGGCACGATATGCCAAGGGGGAGATTGGCGAGGTGCGGGTGGAAAAGTAGCATGAGACTCAGCAAGGCGCGGCTGGATGAACTGGTCGATGAGGCAACCACGGATGCGTACGGCGAATCCGAGCAGGCGGTCGGTTTTTACACGATGATGGAGAACGACCTCGCGATCCCGTACTCGACGCAGGTACTCGGCGTCGAGGTCACGGTCGAACGGATCGACATGACCGATGCGGACGAGATTGTCGCGGTGTGCAAAAGGGGCGCAAAACGCCAGAAAATCCCGATTCTCGATTTGCCGCTGCCCTCGCCTCCGCCGAAGGGCGCTGAGTGGATCGCGGCATATCGCCACTGGCGAAAAGGATTCTCCTGAACATCGCGGATTTCCGATCGCTACTTGAAGGCACTTGAATGCTGGGATACTGTAGCGAGAGGGCCAAGTACTTGGAACCTGAACGGGGAAGCTGTTCGGCCTAACTATAGAGAATATTCCGATCATCAACATCCAGGAAGAGTTCACAACTAACAAGGCTCTATTGGCCGATGACGAGTTCCGCAAGAAGCTATCGAACTTGCGCGATCCAATCGACACTCCGTACTTGACTTGGAAGGGCCTACCCAAGAGCCTCCTCACATACTTTCTGCAACGAGCGATTCTCGGCGTCGAGGCATGCGTCAGTGCCTCCACAGCGTGGGAAGCAAAAGCGCGAGGACTTTTCACTGACGAGCTAGCGCAGAAGTTAGAAGACCCATTTCGATTGCGAGGCCAGGGAAACGCTGACGTTTTCTACAACCGCTTACCCGGGCTTCTGGATCGAGAGTATGCTTTGGAGCATTGCGACCCTGCCTTGTGGGCGACGACCAAACAGTTCTACAAGGATATCCGCAATCCGTTATTCCACAGATACCAGCTCCACCGTCCCGAACCAGCACAGGTGTCAGAGGCGGTTGCTCTGCTCGATTCTGTCTAAGCGTGGATCGAAACTTGGTGTCGCTAACACCGGGGATTCAGCTAAGCTCCCGGTAAGTCCTTCTTCGGCGCCAACACCCTCTCCGCCATCGCATACCGCAGCTCATCCAATCCCTGCCCCGTAACGCTGGATATCGCGAAGAACGCCAACCCCCGCTCCGCCGCAATCTGCCGTAGCGACTCCACCCGCGCGGGGTCCTGCGCGGCGTCCATCTTAGTCGCCACCACGATCATGGGCTTAGCCGCCAAATCTTCGCTGAAGCTGGCCAATTCCGCCATCACCGTCTCGAAGTCGTGGGCTGGTTCGCGGCCGCTCGCCTCCGAAACATCCACCAAATGCGCGAGCAATCGGGTGCGCTCGATGTGCCGGAGGAATTGCGTGCCCAACCCGTGCCCCAAGTGTGCGCCTTCGATCAGCCCCGGAATGTCCGCCACCACAAAGCTGCGGTAATCGTCCAACGATACGACGCCCAACTGCGGCTGCAGCGTAGTGAAAGGATAATCTGCGATCTTGGGACGCGCCGCCGAAATGCGCGAAATCAGCGTGGACTTGCCGGCGTTGGGGAATCCCACCAGGCCTACATCGGCCAATAGCTTAAGCTCCAGGCGAAGACGGCGTTCTTGCCCCGGTTGGCCGGGCGTGTGCTCGGTGGGCGCCTGGTGCGTGGAAGTGGCGAATCGCGCGTTGCCCTTGCCTCCGCGTCCGCCGCGCGCCACCAGGAGACGGTCGCCGGCCGTCGCGAAATCGTGCAGGCGCTCGCCGGTCGATTCGTCGTAGACCACCGTGCCCACAGGCACCTGCAACTCGATCGAATGGCCTTCCGCGCCCGTGCAATCGCTGCCCTCGCCATGCCGGCCGCGCTGCGCTTTGTGCTCCGGATTAAAACGGAATTGAATGAGGGTGTTCTGGTGCTCGGTGGAAATCATGAAGACATCGCCGCCGCGGCCGCCGTCGCCGCCGCTGGGGCCGCCCCGCGGGACATACTTTTCGCGCCGGAAGGCCAGGCAACCGTTGCCGCCATCCCCGGCCTTGACCAGGATGCGAGCTTCATCGATAAACATGGGGAAAAAATGCTGCCAGAAGGTGTGCCGAGAAATCCGCGTCAGTACGCCAAGGCCGCCGCATGCGGCTCTTATTCTGACTTCTGACTCCTGACTTCTGACTCCTGGCCTTTCAGGCCACGGCCTTGACGCTGACAAACCGGCCCTGCCGGCCCCGGTCGCGGTATTCGACTACGCCGGTCACCTTGGCGAAAAGCGTGTCGTCCTTGCCCCAGCCGACATTCTCGCCGGGCTTGATCTTGGTGCCCCGTTGGCGGACGATGATCGACCCGCCCGGCACCAATTGCCCGCCGAAGACCTTTACGCCCAGCCGCTGCGCGTTGGAATCGCGCCCGTTCTTGGAACTGCCTAATCCTTTTTTATGCGCCATACTTCACCTAAATCAGAATGTCGCCCACCTTCACTTCCGTGAAGTCCTGGCGATGCCCTATCGTGCGCTTGTACTGCTTCTTGCGCTTGAACTTGAAAACCAGCACTTTCTTGCCCCGGCCGTTGCCGACGATGGTGCCCTTCACGGTAGCTTGCCCCAGGTCCGCGCCCGCCACCAGTTGGCCTTCTTCCTTGAACACCGCGCGCAGCGGCAGCTCGATTTCGGCGCCGATCTCGCCTTCCAACTTCTCCACCCGGACTACATCGCCGGGCGCAACCCGGTATTGTTTTCCGCCGGTCTCAACGATTGCATGCATGGATAAACCTCTGAAATCCGCGCCAGGACACACTGAAGGCGTCGGAGCTTGTGGACTAAGATATCAGTGTACAACATCCGGAGGGCCATTTCCAAATGCACGCCGCGTTCCTGTTCGACCTAGACGGCACCTTGATCGATAGCGTTTACCAGCAAGTGCTGGCCTGGCGGGAGGCGCTGGAACAGGACGGCATCCGTCTGGCCGTATGGCGTATCCACCGGCGCATCGGCATGAGCGGCGGCTTGTTCGTAAATGCGCTGCTGCGCGAGACGGGCCGCAACATCACCGGCGAAGAGGCGGAGCATCTGCAACAACTGCACGCCGCCGCATACGCCAAGCTGGCTTCCCAGGTCCGTCCGCTGCCCGGCGCCGAAGAATTGCTGGCACACTTGTTGGAGACGCACGTCCCCTATGCCATCGCCACCAGCGGCCGGCCCGAGAGCGCCGGTCCCTCATTGAAAGCGTTGCATGTCCGGCCGGAGATTCCGGTCGTCACCCGCGACCAGGTACGCTACGCGAAGCCCGATCCGGATCTGTTCCTGGCCGCGGCCCAGCGGCTGGGGGTGTCCATTCACGACGCCATCGTGGTTGGCGACAGCGTTTGGGACTTGTTGGCCGCCCAGCGCGCGCGGGCGCTCGGCGTGGGACTGCTCTCCGGCGGCTATGGCCAGGAGGAGCTGGAAAGGGCCGGCGCCTATCGGGTTTATCAGGACCCCTTGGATCTGCTGACCCACCTGGACGAACTCGGCATCCGCCGCGCGGATTGATCAGGGCTGCCGTTTCTGGCGAAACCGGCGCACTTTCGCCCGGTTGCCGCAATCCTGCATATCGCACCACTGGCGGCGATGGTTGCGGCTGGTATCCAGGAACAGCCATCCGCAGTCCGCGCCGCCGCATTGGCCGAGGCGGACCAGATCGCCGGAAGTGAGCAGTTCCGCCGCCGACAGGGGCACGGGCCATAGAATGCTGTCCAGCGCAATCAGCCGTTCCGGAAAGGTCCAGACAAAACCGCCGCCATAAGCGCTCAACCGCTGGTGCGCTCTGGCGATGGAGAGCTCGTTGCGCAATACATCCGCATCGCCTGCCGCCTGCCGCGTGCCTGCGATCGTGCACTTGAAGATGCGGTACAACGCTTCGCGCAGTTGGATGGCCCGCGCCATGACGTCCGCGGCCTCAGGGGCTTCGCGCGAAGCCAGCAGGGCCAGGACGCCCGCGCGCCATCGGTCCGCGGTTCCGGCCCTCACGGTCCACGCCAGCAGGTCCTGGTAGCCGGCGATCTTGTCGCGGATCGCGGCGCCGTCCTGGTCTCGTCCGCCCACTGTGTTCACGAAATCCAGGCAGAGGCGCCCGCCGATAAATTTTACAGGTAACCGCTTTATGGCTTTTGACAGGTTACCGGGGCCATGATATTCTGTAACCACTATGCTTAGATTAGCAGGTTACACACGGGTTGCCGCGGTGGCGGCTCTGGCCCTCGGTGTCTGGGCGGAACAGCCGAAAACCCCGGCCGGGGAGATCGCCGCGGCCTTCGCGGACGTCAACGGCCGTGTGCTGGATATGGCCAAGGATTTTCCAGCGGACAAGTACGATTACAAGCTGCGCCCGGAGATGCGCTCCTTCGGCGCGGTGATCGTGCACATCGCTTCCGGCAACGTCTTCGCCGCCAAGGCCGGCCGCGGCGAAAAGGTCAAATGGGACGAACTCGATCCCGCGAATTACAAGACCAAGGAACAGGCGGTCGCGCTGCTCGAGAAATCCATCGCCGATGCCACGGCCACCTTGAAGTCCCGGCCGGCCGAGAGCTTCCACAAATCCGTGGAGCCGTGGATGTCCGTCATCGAGCATGCCGGCGAGCACTACGGCCTGCTGGTGGCCTATTACCGCGCAAACCGAATGGTGCCGCCCGCCTCCCGAAAATAGCCTGTGGGGCAGGCTCGCAGCCTGCGGCGGCCTCGTAGGCCGCCTCGGTGATACACTGCCCTCAGTGACGATCCCGAAAATTGCTTTCACCCTAGCCCTGCTCTGCGCATCCGCCCTAGCCCTCGATCGCGGCGACGAAATCCGGCTTTGGCCGAATGGTGCGCCGGGGTCGGAAGGGGAAACCGCCGCCGAAGTGTTCGACTCGGCGCCGAATTCCAAGCTGCCCAAGCGATTCACGGTGGTGCATTACCCATCGATCTACGTTTTCCTGGCGCCCCAGGACAAAGCCAATGGCATGGCCGTAGTGGTCGCGCCAGGCGGCGGCCATTCCCAGCTTGTCATCGACAAGGAGGGTTGGGAAATCGCCGACTGGCTGAATCGCAACGGCATCGCGGCCTTCGTCCTGAAGTACCGGCTGGCGCGCGCCCCGGGCTCGCATTACACGGTGGATCGCGATGCTCTGGCGGATGCGGCCCGCGCCGTGCGCACCGTGCGCAGCCGCGCCGCGGAGTGGGGCGTGGATCCGGCACGCATCGGCTTCATGGGCTTTTCGGCTGGCGGGGAAGTGGCCGCGCTGATGGAGACGCGCTTCGATCCGGGTAACGCCGGCGCCGGCGATCCCGTGGAGCGCGCTAGCTCGCGTCCCGATTTTACCGCCGCCATCTATCCCGGATTCAAACCCGGATCGATCACCGTGCCGAAAGACGCGCCGCCGGCCTTTCTGATGTGTACCGATGAGGACCGCTCCCACGTGGTGACCACGGTCGGCTTCTATCTGGATCTGGAAAAGCAGGGAGTGCCCACCGAGATGCATATCTATGCCAGCGGCCCGCACGGCGTAGGGATGCGGCCCTCGCACTTACCCGTGGCCACCTGGCCGGACCGGTTGCACGATTGGATGGTAGACCGCAAGCTGCTGCAGTAGGACAGGCCTCCGGCCTGTCCCTGGAGTTTGGACATTTGCCGCGGCAGTTCCCGTGGCGCACGCACTCGTGCGTGCCGTGTCGGCACTCCTGCCGACACAGGCGAGCGTAGCTCGCCCCTGGAGTTTGGACATCTGGATGGGGGTGATGAGGCGCCGGGTACGCTTGGGGCGGCGTTGGGGCCGCGGCCTGAGCCTTCGTGCCGATGGGCGCGGCAGCTCGGCGGTGCAGGCGGGTGTA
>Ga0187867_10000131_pt1 | contig 65655 bp, 58 predicted proteins | sample June2016WEW_13_1_FD_132976 | JGI IMG/M metagenome (GOLD analysis project Ga0187867, IMG submission 132976) | Peatland microbial communities from SPRUCE experiment site at the Marcell Experimental Forest, Minnesota, USA - June2016WEW_13_10 | ecosystem: Environmental > Terrestrial > Soil >...
CTCGGTTTCTCGATTCTTGTAATAGGCGTAAATCAGATCCAACTGCGATTGGCGCGCCGATTCGCTGAACGGAAAGCGCGACTGAAGCGCTTCGAGCTGCTTGATCGCAGCGCCGAAATCGCCGTTTTTCATGCTCTTTTGAGCCCGCTGGTAGATGACTTCGGGTCCGGACTTCGCGTCGTCGACGCGGTGCGTGCGGCAGCCCACGCCCATCACGGCAATCAGCAAGACGGCCAGCAGCACCCGGCTCGGGTGTTCAAGATCACGCGGTCTCACAAGCGATTCCTTACAATAGTCCGATTCTTACGAAGCGCGGCAGTATACCCGATGCCGCGCAGCACATTTCGAGTACCCCGATGAGCCCAGAGTTCCAATTGATCGAGCTTGAAATTCCGCCGGAATTGGGGGGCGAGCGCCTGGATAGCGCCCTCGCAAGGCTGCTGCCGCAGCACTCGCGCACCCGGATCAAGGCGTGGATTGAAGCGGGTGAGGTGACCGTGGGCCGCCGCGCCTGTAGACCCAGCGAACTGGTCGATGCGGGGGCCCGTGTAGCGGTGCGAATCGCGGCCACGCCGGTGCCGGACGGCGTGTTGCCGGAAGCCATCGCCCTCGATCTCGTGCATCAAGATCGCGATTGCTTCGTCATCAACAAGCCGGTCGGGCTCGTCGTGCATCCGGGCGCGGGCAACCGTACACATACGCTGCAGAATGCCTTGCTGGGACTCGATCCTGGGCTCGCAGTGCTACCTCGTGCGGGACTGATCCACCGCCTCGACAAGGATACGAGCGGACTCTTGGTCGTGGCGCGCAACTTGGAGGCACATACGTCCCTGACGCGCCAATTGATGGCGCGCACGGTCGCACGGGAGTACCAGGCCGTCTGTACGGGCGTCATGACCGGCGGCGGAACGATATCCGAACCGATCGGGCGACATCGCAGCGACCGGCTGCGGATGACCGTTCGTGAGGACGGGCGCCCGGCCGTAACGCATTATCGGGTGTTGGAACGATTCCGCGCGCATACGCATGTCGGGGTCAAATTGGAGACCGGGCGCACGCATCAGATTCGTCTGCATTTCTCGCACCTGCGCTATCCGATCGTCGGCGATCCGGTCTACGGCGGCCGCATCAAGCAGCCCAAGGGTGCCACCGACGAGCTCATGGTCACGCTGCGCGGCTTCAAACGCCAGGCCCTGCACGCTGCGAGCCTCGCGTTCGAGCACCCGCGGAGCGGCAAACGCATGACGTTCGAAAGCCCCCTGCCGCCGGACTTCGCGGCACTCATCGCGGCCTTGCGGCGCGACTTGCACCCGCTGGGTGATGCGGCGTGAGTCCTTCGTGGCTGGTACCCGATTGGCCGGCGCCCGCGAACGTGCGGGCCCTCTCGACGCACCGCATGGGCGGAGTCAGTACGGGGCCCTATCAATCGCTGAATCTCGGCACGCACGTCGGTGATGTGCCCGAGGCGGTGCAGGAGAATCGCCGGCGCTTAGCCTCGGCGGCGCGCTTGCCGGCGGAGCCGGTCTGGCTGCGCCAGGTGCACGGTGCCGAGGTTGCGGATTTGGACCAGGCGCAGTCTGCGAACCGCGTTGCCGAGGAGGGTAGGGATGCTGCGATCTCGCGCTGCGCGGGGCGCGTTTGCGCGATATTGACGGCCGATTGTGTGCCCATCTTATTGGCCGCCGACGACGGCAGCGTCGTCGGCGCGGCCCACGCCGGATGGCGGGGACTCCGCTGCGGCGTATTGGCTGCGACCGTTCGGGCGCTCGACGTGGGACCGGAGCGGCTCATGGCGTGGATAGGTCCGTCGATTGGCGCTGCGCACTATGAGGTCGGGGCCGAGGTGCGCGCGGCGATGCTTAGGCTAGATGCGACCGCGGCGGCGGCGTTTCGACTCAATGAGCGCGGTCGATTCATGGCGGATTTGGCGCTGCTGGCACGCCAACAGCTGCAAGGCTTAGGTATACGGCGCATCGGCGGAGCTATGGCGTGTACCTATGCCGATCGGGAACGCTATTTTTCGTACCGTCGCGACGGCCAAACCGGTCGCCAAGCGACACTGATTTGGTTGGAGGCGCCGCAACACCGTTGAATTGCGGCAGCCCACCCCCAGGTAAGAGCATATGCAGGGACTGAGTTCCGGAGGGGTGTTTCTATGCGAATGGACAAGCTGACGACCAAATTCCAGACCGCGCTCGCGGATGCGCAGTCGCTCGCGGTCGGCCGCGACAACCAATATATCGAGCCCGTTCATTTGATGGCCGCGCTGCTCGACCAGCAGGGCGGTACGGCGCGTCCCTTACTGGAAAAGGCCGGAGCCAACGTCGCGAAGTTGCGCTCGGAACTTGCCGGCGCACTCGATCGCCTGCCCAAAGTCGAGGGCGCCGGCGGCGAGGTCTTGCTCGGCAACGATCTGAATAAACTCATGAATTTGACCGATAAGCTCGCCCAGCAGCGCGGCGATCAATTCATTTCGAGCGAGCTGTTCGTGCTCGCGGCTTGCGACGATCGCGGCGAATTGGGGCGCGTGCTCAAGGCCTGCGGCGTCGCGCGCCCGGCCTTGGAGACGGCCATCGACGAAGTGCGCGGCGGCGCCAAGGTCGACGATGCGAATTCGGAGGAAAATCGTCAGGCCTTGGAGAAATACAGCATCGATCTCACCGAGCGCGCCAGCCAGGGCAAGCTCGATCCGGTCATCGGGCGCGACGATGAAATCCGGCGCACGATCCAGGTCCTGCAGCGACGCACGAAAAACAACCCGGTACTGATCGGCGAGCCCGGCGTCGGCAAGACGGCGATCGTCGAGGGGCTCGCCCAGCGCATCGTCAATGGCGAGGTACCCGAGGGTCTGCGCAATAAGCGCATTCTGGCGCTCGACATGGGCTCCCTGATTGCCGGAGCGAAATTTCGCGGCGAGTTCGAGGAGCGGCTCAAGGCCGTGCTCACGGATCTGGCCAAACAAGAGGGCCAGGTGATTCTCTTCATCGATGAGCTGCACACCATGGTCGGCGCCGGCAAAGCCGAGGGCGCCATGGACGCCGGCAATATGCTGAAGCCGGCGCTCGCGCGCGGCGAGTTGCATTGCGTCGGCGCGACGACGCTCGATGAATACCGCAAATACATCGAGAAAGACGCGGCGCTCGAGCGGCGCTTTCAGAAAGTCATGGTCAACGAGCCGAGCGTCGAGGACACGATCGCGATATTGCGCGGTCTCAAGGAGCGTTACGAGGTACACCATGGCGTCGAGATCACCGATCCGGCGATCGTTGCCGCGGCCACGCTTTCGCATCGGTACATTTCCGATCGGCAGTTGCCGGACAAAGCCATCGATTTGATCGACGAGGCGGGCTCGCTGATCCGCATGGAAATCGATTCCAAGCCGGAAGCGCTCGACAAATTGGATCGGCGCATCATCCAGCTGAAAATCGAGCGCGAAGCGCTCAAAAAGGAAACCGACGAGGCATCGCGCAAGCGCTTGAGCGTGCTCGAGGAGGCTTTGCAGGCGCTCGAGAAGGAATACTCCGATCTCGAGGAGATCTGGAAGGCGGAAAAGGCCTCGGTGCAGGGCGCGGCAACGATCAAAGAGGCGCTCGAGCGCGCGCGACTCGATCTCGATACCGCGCGGCGCGCGCAGGATTTGGCGCGCATGTCCGAACTTCAATACGGACGCATTCCCGATCTGGAGCGGCGTCTCGCCAAGGCTCTCGAAGTCGAGCAGAAGCCGACGCAGCTGCTGCGCAACGAGGTCACGGAAGCGGAGATCGCGGAGATCGTCTCCAAATGGACCGGAATTCCCGTCTCTCGCATGCTCGAAGGCGAACGCGAAAAACTGCTGCGCATGGAGCAGGTCATCGGCGCCCGGGTCGTCGGGCAAACCGAGGCCGTCAAGGCCGTCGCCGACGCCATTCGCCGCACGCGCGCGGGGTTGTCGGACCCGCATCGCCCGAGCGGCTCGTTCATGTTTTTAGGGCCCACGGGCGTCGGCAAGACCGAGCTCTGCAAAGCGCTCGCCGATTTTCTGTTCGACAGCCAGGATGCGCTGATCCGCATCGATATGTCGGAGTTCATGGAAAAGCACTCGGTCGCGCGCCTCATCGGCGCGCCCCCGGGCTATGTGGGCTACGAGGAAGGCGGATATCTCACCGAAGCCGTGCGTCGGCGCCCCTATAGCGTCATCCTGCTCGACGAGATCGAAAAAGCGCACCCCGACGTGTTCAACGTCTTGCTGCAGGTCCTCGATGACGGGCGTCTGACCGATGGCCAGGGACGCACCGTGGATTTCCGCAACACGGTCGTGATCATGACTTCGAACTTGGGCAGCCAGGTCATACAAGAACTCGCCGGCGAAGCCAACTACGCCAAGATGAAGGCGGCCGTCATGGAGGTCGTGACCCAGCATTTTCGGCCGGAATTCATCAACCGCGTCGATGAGATCGTCGTGTTTCATCCGCTCGGCCGCGCGCAAATCCGCGCGATCGTCGACATCCAGTTGGGCCGGCTGCGGCAACGTCTGGCGGAGCGCGATATTCAACTGCGGCTCGACGACGCCGCCCGCGACAAGATCGGCGAGGCCGGGTTCGATACGGTATACGGCGCACGCCCACTGAAGCGCGCGATCCAGGCACAGATCGAAAATCCCTTGGCGCAGCAGATACTGCGCGGGGATTTCGTGCCGGGAGATCGCATCATCGCCAAGCTGCATCGCGGCGAACTCGTCTTCGAGAAGGAGCGCTTGCACTGAGTTGCCCGGCAAAGGCTGCGGTAACCCTGCACGCCAATCCCGGCGCGGCCGCAGCCTTCGCTATACTGGGATATTTGAATCGGTCGAGCGACGCGACAGCAGAGGGAATTCATGCCTTTCTACGAGTATCAATGCAAGCAATGCGGCCATCAATTGGAGGCCATGCAGAAGGTCAACGATGCGCCTCTCAAGAGATGCCCGGATTGCGGCAAACCCGCGCTGCAGCGCTTGATGTCCGCGCCGGTCTTCCGGCTCAAGGGGGCGGGCTGGTACGAGACCGATTTCAAATCGGACCAGGAGGGCAAGCGCAATCTGGTCGACAAAGCGGAGGCCGAGCCCGTCAAGGACGAGAAGACCGACGGTAAGGACTCCAAGGAAGCCAAAGAGGCGTCGGGCAAGGAAACCTCGAGCAAGGAAGCGCCGGGCAAGGAAGCGCCGGGCAAGGAAGGATCTGGAAAGGACGCGCCCGCCGCGAAAGAGAACCCGAAGGCCGCGCCAAAGCCCGCGGACGCCGCCGGCGACAAGTCGGCGGGCAAGCAGGCGGCGAACGCCGCATCATCGAAGCCGTCGAGCACGACGCGAACCGTCAAACGCGGCGGCTCGGGCGCATTGGCAAAGAACAAATTGAAGAAGCCGGGAATACGGAACGGCAGGCGCTAGGCGGGACCTGCGGGCGCTAGGCGGCTGAAACGCTGAAAGCGGGCCCGGTTTTTCGCTTGGGCTTGCCCATGTGCGCCCCAGGCCTTAGCATCGCGCGCTTTCCTTCGTATCGTTCATAACCTTATGCGTACTCATTATTGCGGCCAAGTCGGCGAGTCATTGATCGGCCAGGTCATCACGGTCGCCGGCTGGGCGCAGCGCCGCCGCGATCATGGCGGCGTCATATTCGTCGATCTGCGCGATCGCGAGGGCTTACTGCAGATCGTCTTCGATCCGCAGCCCGCCGATGTGTTCGCGCAGGCCGAGCGCGTACGCAACGAATACGTACTCGAGGTCACGGGACTGGTCCGGGCGCGCCCGGCGGGAACCGCGAACGCGAACTTGAAATCCGGCCAGGTGGAACTGCTGTGCCGTCAGCTCGAGATCTTGAACCGCTGCGAGCCGCTGCCGTTCCAGCTCGATGAGCACGTCAGCGAGGAAGTCCGCCTGCGCTACCGCTACCTCGACTTGCGCCGCGAGGAGATGCGTGAGCGCTTGTTGCTGCGTCACCGGATCACGCGTGCGATGCGATCGTATCTGGACGACGCCGGTTTCATCGACATCGAGACGCCGATGCTCTCGAAGGCGACACCGGAGGGCGCTCGCGATTATTTGGTGCCCAGTCGCACGCATCCCGGCCAGTTCTTCGCGCTGCCGCAGTCGCCGCAGATCTACAAGCAGTTGCTGATGATTGCGGGCTTCGATCGCTATTATCAGATCGTGCGCTGTTTTCGCGATGAGGACTTGCGCGCCGATCGGCAGCCCGAGTTTACGCAGCTCGACATCGAGACCTCGTTTCTCGATCAACAGCAGATTCAGGATCTCATGGAAGGGCTGATCGTTGCCCTGTTCAAGCGGGTCTTGAACGTCGACCTGCCGCAGCCGCTGCCGCGCATGAGCTATGCGGAGGCGATGCGCCGCTATGGATCGGACAAGCCGGATTTACGCATACCCTTGGAGCTCGTTGATGTCGCCGACCTCGTCAAGGGATGCGATTTCAAGGTGTTTGCGGGACCGGCTGCGGATCCCGATGGTCGCGTGGCAGCGCTGTGCGTGCCGCAGGGCGGCAAGCTCACTCGCAAGGAGATCGACGACTACACCGCGCATGTGGCGCGCCACGGCGCCAGAGGTCTTGCCTACATCAAAGTCAATGACAGCGCCAAAGGTCGCGAGGGTCTGCAATCGCCAATTTTGAAATTCTTGAGCGACGCGGCACTTGCCGGCATTTTGCAGCGCACCGCGGCAAAGGACGGCGACTTGATCTTCTTCGGCGCCGACAGCGCCAAAATCGTCAGCGATGCGTTAGGCGCGTTGCGTCTGAAGCTCGGCGCCGATCTTGGACTCGTCGCGCGCGGTTGGCGGCCGTTGTGGGTCGTCGATTTTCCGATGTTCGAATGGGACCGAGATGCCAAGCGTTGGGCAGCGATGCACCACCCGTTCACGAGCCCCGTGGACTTGGATTACGCGGCGCTGGCGGCGAGTCCCGGCGAGGCAATCGCCAAGGCGTATGACATGGTGCTCAATGGTTCAGAGATCGGCGGCGGCTCGGTGCGTATTCACTCGCAAGAGCTGCAGTCGACCGTATTCGACTTGCTCGGTATCACGCCGGAGGAGGCACGTCTCAAATTCGGATTCCTGTTGGATGCGCTGAAGATGGGTGCGCCGCCTCACGGCGGCATCGCGTTCGGCTTGGATCGTCTGGCGATGCTGATGGCGGGTGCGGACAGCATTCGCGACGTCATTGCCTTCCCGAAGACGCAGACCGCGGCTTGCCTCATGATGGATGCGCCGACGGAAGTCAGCGAGGCGCAGCTCCGGGAGCTGCACATCCGCGTGCGCGTTCCGGTCAAAGTCGAGTGACGCCGGTAAGCCTAAGCCCATGTCACTGGTCGAAGTCCACAAACCGATCGCGCTGGCGACCAATGAGTTGAGCGGAGCCGCGCGCGTGCGGCGCCCGGAATCCGTGCTGATCGTCATCTACACGGAGACCGGAGAATTCTTGCTGATTGAGCGCAGCAAGCCGGCCGGATACTGGCAGTCGGTAACCGGCAGTTTGGAATGGGGTGAGGCACCCGACCAGGCGGCGCGCCGCGAGGTCATCGAAGAAACCGGCATCTCCGACGGTGTGCTGAAGAATCTGCAATGGACGCAAGTTTACGAAATTTCGCCGGCATTCGGCCGTGACCGCATCTACCCTCCGGGCGTGACGCACAACCTCGAGCATGCGTACGCTTTGAAGCTGCCGCAGCGCGCGCCGGTGACCTTGAATCCCGCGGAGCATCTGCAATATCGCTGGTTGAGCGCCCAAGACGCGATCGAGACGGTTTCCTCGCACACGAATAGGGCCGTCATCGAACAGTTGCGCCGTTGAACACCACGATCGTGGTTTACGTGCACGGGCTCTGGTTCACCGGGCGCGAGAGTTTCCTTCTGAGGCGACGGATCGCGCGCGAGCTCGGCGCCGAGGATCGCGTATTTTCGTACGCTTCGGTCACCGCGATGAGCGCCGACAACGTGGCGGCGCTCGGCGAATTCGTTTCCGGGCTGCGCTGCGATGCGTTGCACATCGTGGCCCATAGCATGGGCGGCGTATTGGTGTTGAAGCTGTTCGATAATCCGCCGCCGATGCCGCCTGGACGCATCGTGCTACTCGGTTCGCCGCTGAACGGCAGCCGCGCGGCGCAAAATCTTGCGCGGCTTCCCTGGGGCAGCACGATACTCGGGCATACCATACGAGAAGAAGTGCTGCCGGGCCGACCGCGACACTGGCAGGGCGCGCGCGAAATCGGTGTGATCGCCGGCAACGCGGCGCTCGGGCTCGGGCGCCTCGTGGGTCCGCTCCACGAACCCAGCGACGGCACGATCTTGGTCGCGGAAACGAATCTTGCGGGCGCTACGGATCAGATTGTGCTGCCGGTCAGCCATTCGGGCATGCTGTTCTCCGCGCTCGTGGCGCGGCAGGCCGCGGCGTTTCTGCGCGACGGCAGATTTGTGCGTTGACCGCACGGTTACTTCTGCGCATCCAAGGCCTGTAGCTTGAATACCAAATCGAGCGCGTCGCGCGGACTCAAGGTATTGGGGTCGATCGCGCGCAATGCTTGAAGGGCCGCCGAGTCGCGTTCGCGCGCAGGCGTAGGGGCAGGCGCGCGCATGGGCGCCACGAACAACGGCAGCTCGGTCTGCTGCGAGTTGTGCTTGCGCAAGGCGTCCCGCTCACGCTCCAACTCAATCAAGTAACGGCGCGCTTCGGTCGTCACCGCCTTCGGGATGCCGGCGAGCGCCGCCACCTGCAAACCATAACTCTGGTTGGCGGGGCCCTCTTTGACACTGTGCAAGAACACGAGTCGTTCGCCATGCTCGACCGCCTCGACATGCACGTTGGCGACACCGGGGGATTCGGAGGCGAGGCTCGTGAGCTCGAAATAATGCGTCGCGAACAACGTGAACGCGCGGATCTCGGCGGCGATGAACGCCGCACAGGCCCAGGCCAACGACAGCCCGTCGAAGGTGCTCGTGCCGCGTCCGACCTCGTCCATGAGCACGAGACTGCGGTCGGTCGCGTTATGCAGAATATTGGCGGTCTCGGTCATCTCGAGCATGAAGGTCGATCGGCCGCCGGCAAGATCGTCGGACGCGCCGATGCGAGTGAATATGCGATCCAGCGGTCCCAACACCGCAAGCCTCGCCGGCACGAAGCAACCGATGTGCGCGAGTATCGCGATGAGCGCCGCTTGCCGCATGTAGGTGCTCTTACCGCCCATGTTCGGCCCCGTGATGATCAGCATACGGCGCTCGTCGTCGAACCGCAGGTCGTTGGGCACGAAAGCATCGCGGCTCGCGCGCTCGACAACCGGATGGCGGCCGGCCTCGATCAGGACTGTGGGATGGGCGACGAGTTCGGGGCGCACGCAATCGAGCGTCACCGCGCGTTCAGCGAAACAGCTCAGCACATCGAGCAGAGCGAGCGCGGCGCTGGTCTGTTGGAGCGCCGCTAACTCCTCGCTCAGCACCTCGAGCAGCGACTCGTAAAGCTCCTTCTCGCGTGCGAGCGCCCGGTCGCGCGCGCCGAGCACCTTGTCCTCGAAGGCCTTGAGCTGCGGTGTGATGAATCGTTCGGCGGACTTCACGGTCTGGCGGCGCAGGTAGTCGGGCGGAACCCTGTCGGCTTGGCTGCGGCTAACCTCGATGAAAAAGCCCTGGACCCGGTTGAAGCCGAGCTTCAGGCTCGACAAGCCGCTGCGTTCGCGCTCTTGTCGCTCGAGGTCCAATAGAAATTTCTCGGTGTCGCTGCCGAGCAGCCGCAGTTCATCGAGCTCCGCGTCGTATCCAGGCGCGAGTACACCGCCATCGCGCAGGTAATGCGGCGGAGACTCGACGATTGCTCGGGCGAGCAGGGCGTGTTCCCTTGTATGCAGGCCGAGTTCGGCGGTCAGCCGGCGCAGCACGGGCGATTTCGTCGCACCGAGCGCTGCGTGCAGGTCGGGCAGCGCCGCAAGCGCGCCGCGCAAATGCACGAGATCCCGTGGCCGCGCCGAGCGCAGCGCGACGCGCGCGAGAATGCGCTCGAGATCGCCGATCGCGCGCAGCCGCGATGCGAATGCCGTGTGGCGGGCATCGGTGATGAGGTCGGTAACCGCGTCGTAGCGCGCGTTCAATTGAGCGTGATCGCGCAAAGGTCGATGCAGCCAGCGCCGCAGGAGCCTGCCGCCCATCGCGGTGGCCGTATGATCGAATACGCCCGCGAGCGTTAATTCGGGCTTGCCGGCGAGGCTTTCGTCGAGTTCGAGATTGCGCCGGGTCGCAGGATCCATCAACAGTGCCGTGTCGAGCTCCTCGACCGTGATGCTGCGCAGGTGCGGCAGTGCCGCCTTCTGGGTTTCTCGCACGTAGGAGAGCAAGGCGCCGGCGGCTGCGACGGCGAGCGGCAGCGCCGTGCACCCGAACCCGCCGAGATCGCGCGTTTGAAATTGCTCGCAGAGTGCGCGCGTGGCCGATTCGGTGTCGAAATGCCACGGCGGGCGCGTACGCCACGATCGATTCGATGCGCCGAGCGCGTCGGTCATGTTCGGCGTGAATGCCGCTCCCTCCGGCGTCAAGACTTCCGCCGGACGCAGCCGTTCGATCTCTGCCTCGAGTGCGGCGCGACCGGCGACTTCCATGACGCTGAACCGTCCAGCCGACAGGTCGAGCCATGCGAGCCCAAAGCGGCCTTCCGCGCCGCAAACGCTGGCGAGCAGGGTATCGCGACGCTCCTCGAGCAGCGCTTCGTCGGTGACCGTACCCGGCGTGACGATGCGCACGACCTCACGCTCCATCGGGCCCTTGGCCTTGCCGGGATCGCCGCGCTGCTCACAGATGGCCACCGATTCGCCGCGCTTGACGAGTCGCACGAGGTAGGTGTCGAGCGTGGCGGCCGGTACGCCGGCCATCGGAATCGGCGCACCGGCGGAGCTGCCGCGCTGTGTGAGCGCGATGTCGAGCAGTTGCGAGGCGCGACGCGCGTCCTCGTAGAACATCTCGTAGAAGTCGCCCATGCGATAGAACAGCAAGACATCGGGATGCTGCGCCTTGATGCGCAAGTATTGCTGCATCATGGGCGTGTGGTCGACGCCGGAGCCGGGAGCGGCGGGGTCTTTGGATGTCGGGTTGGTGGTCACGCCGCCATATTGTCCACGTCTCGACTGCGGATCGCACGAGAAAACGGTGCGGCACAACGCTGAAGCGAGTGCTGCGGATCAGGCGGCCGCGGCGACCACGACCCGATTGCGCCCCTGCTGCTTGGCTGCATACAGCGCCTCGTCCGCCTCTTGCAGGAATTCGCCGCGCGTCGAGGATTGGGTCGGCTGCATCGTTGCGACGCCGATGCTGCAGGCCAAGCGCATGGAGTCGCCGCGGTGGGAGACGATCGCGCCGGAAACGTTGCGCAGCAGACGCTCGGCGATCGCTGCGGCGGCCGTCGCATCGGCGCCCGGAAGCAGCACGACGAACTCCTCGCCGCCCCAACGCGCGACCAAGTCGGTGTTCCGGTGCATGCCGCGGCATAAGATCTGCGCCACGGCCTTCAGGCACTCGTCGCCATAGGCGTGCCCGTAGCTATCGTTGATGCGTTTGAAATGATCCAAATCGATCAGCAAGATGGACAACGGCAGGCCCGATTGAGCCGCGCTCTCCCAGGCTTGCTCGAGACGTTGATCGAAGTGGATGCGATTGGGGATCTGCGTGAGCGCGTCGGTAATGCACAGCGATTCCATGCTGACGGTACGTTGCTCGAGTAGCGCGCGCGCCTTGACGGCCGCCCAATAATCGTGATGGACGATCTTGGTGATGCTGAAGGTGTACAACAGCAGGAGCGTGCTCATGATCGCGAGCAGTCCCTTGTTTTCGACCGGTTCGGCCAGCATCGCGAGGATCGTCGGTAACAACACCACGGCGGGATACCATCTGCTGACGACGCGGTCGATCGACAGCACGATCGTTCCTGCGGTCGCCAGGCCTGCGACGGTGTACAACATCGGAATCCAGATGGGGTGCAATGGACCGCCATGCATGGACCAGCAGGCGAGCACGCTCCAATGCAGCGCAGGGATCATGACGAACCACCGGCTCTTGAGCTTGCAAGTCGCGAAATCGCGGTCGAGCGCCGGCTCGATATGTCGATAAAAGTGAAATCGTACCGCCGCCATACCGAGGAACAGGCCGGTATTGATCCAGAAAAAGAGCGGCGCCATCTTTGGCAGGCCGGTCCAGGTCGCGAGCAGCATCCACACGGCGACATGCAGGTAGGTGCCGGGCCCGCCGGGCACTAGACCAATTGTGACGCAATGCCGATCGTGGTCGAGCTCGCGTCGTAGCGCTCGAGCTCGCGTCGTAGGGGGTCGAGTTCGTGTTGTAGGGGTCGATGAATAGAGTAAATTAGCGAGATTCATGAAAAATAACGACATGGAACTGCGACGCCTCGCGGCTCGCGTTGGGCGCAAGTTGCTGGCGGCCGGAAGCAGCGTGGTGACTGCCGAGTCTTGCACCGGCGGTTGGATTGCCAAGACATTGACTGACATTCCCGGCAGTTCGCAGTGGTTCGGCGAGGGCTTTGTCACCTACGGCAATGAGGCCAAGATCCGGCGCCTCGGCGTGCCGCGCTCGCTGCTCGAGGCCGACGGTGCGGTCAGCAAGGCGTGCGTGCGGGCCATGGCCAGGGGCGCTTTGAACCGCACCGACGCTCGTATCGCGGTCGCGGTCAGCGGAATCGCTGGTCCGGGTGGAGCGGTGCCCGGCAAGCCGGCCGGCACGGTCTGGCTTTGCTGGGCGGCTCGGCGCGGGCGCAGCTTGCACATGGCGACCGAACTGCGCCATTTCCGCGGCGATCGCGAGGCGGTTCGCCGCAAAACGGTGCGCGTGGCGCTGCAAGGATTGCTGGCCCGATGAGCGAGGCGCCGGAAGCCGCTCGCCTGCGGATGTTCTATGCTTTGTGGCCCGGCAGCGAGACGCGCACGCTGATCGCCGCCGCCGCGCAAGCGATTGCTTGCGGCGCCTCGGCGCGCCTCGTACCCGCGGAGAATTATCACCTGACGATCGCGTTCGTCGGCGAGGTCCCGGAGCAGCAACTGCCGATCTTGCGGCAGATCGGGGCGAGCTTGGGTGCCGCGAGCTGCACCCTGCGGTTCGACGCTTATGAGTACTGGCCGAAGCCCGAGGTCCTGGTTGCCGCGGCGCGCGAAATTCCGGCGTCTCTGGAAAATTGTTGGCGCGCATTGCATCAGAATCTGGCGAGCCGCGGGTTCGCGCTCGACCCGAAGCGCTTGCGGCCTCATGTGACGCTCGCGAGGAAAGTCACGCAAGCGCCTGTGCCGACTCCAATGTCGCCGTTTACCTGGCGTGCGTCGGATTTGTGCCTCGTGCGCTCCTCGAGCGACGGCACGCGGGCGGTTTATACAGTAGTCGACACCTGGCCACTACTGGATGAAGCCTGAAACTCATCAAAAACTCTGTCATTCCATTGCATATCAGACGAGCGCGCGGCGCTGGATATGAAATAATACCGCCACACATCGCTGAGGAATGCCCATGGAAGAGAATCGCAAGAAAGCACTCGCTGCCGCGCTGAGCCAAATCGAAAAGCAATTCGGAAAGGGCTCCGTGATGCGCTTGGGCGACGCGGGCGCCACCTACGAAGTCGATACCATTCCCACAGGTTCCTTGGGACTCGATATCGCGCTAGGCGTGGGCGGAATTCCACGCGGACGGGTCATCGAGATATTCGGACCGGAGTCGTCGGGCAAGACGACGCTCACGCTCGCGATCATCGCGTCGGCGCAAAGCCACGGCGGAACCGCGGCATTCGTCGATGCGGAGCACGCGCTCGACCCGGTGTACGCGGAAAAACTCGGCGTAAAGGTCAATGACTTGCTGGTGTCGCAACCGGATACGGGTGAGCAAGCGCTCGAAATCACCGATATGCTCGTGCGTTCTGGAGCGGTCGACGTCGTCGTCGTCGACTCGGTCGCGGCGCTGACGCCGAAGGCCGAAATCGAGGGCGAGATGGGCGATCAACATATGGGCCTGCAAGCCCGCTTGATGTCGCAAGCGCTGCGCAAATTGACGGGCAACATCAAGCGATCCAACACGATCGTCATTTTCATCAACCAGATCCGCATGAAAATCGGCGTGATGTTCGGCAATCCGGAAACCACGACCGGAGGCAATGCGCTCAAGTTCTACTCCTCGGTTCGCATGGACATCCGCCGCATCGGCGCGATCAAAAATGGCGAGGAAGTCGTCGGATCGCTAACCCGCGTCAAGGTCGTCAAGAACAAAGTGGCGCCGCCGTTTCGCGAAACCGAATTCGAGATCATGTACGGCACCGGCATTTCGAAAGAGGGTGAACTCATCGAAATCGGAGTGCTGCACAACATGATCGAAAAATCCGGCTCCTGGTACAGCTACAAGGGCGAGCGAATCGGACAGGGCAAGGACAACGCGCGAACGTTCTTGCAGCAGCATCCGGAGATCGCCAAGGATATCGAACTGCAAATCCGCGCCAAGCTGATTCCCGAGAAGGCGACGATGAATCGCGGCGGTGAGGCCAAAGAGGCGTAAGCCCTGCGACGCAAGCCCGTAGAGCCTCATGATGCCCGCGCAGCGCGGGTGGCGGCACTCGATGCGCTTGCGCGCCGCGATCGCGCATCGGGGGAATTGCGCCAGAAATTATTGGAAAAGGGCTACGACACGGGCGTCGTCGTCGACGTCATCGATCGGCTCGTCGACGAACGCTTGCTCGATGATCGCCGCTATGTGGATAATTTCGTGAGCTTTCATGCTGCACGGGGGCAGGGACCTTTGCGCGTGCGCGCAGAGTTGCGCAAACTTGGGCTTCAGGGCGAAATGATCGAGGAGTGCCTTGCGGCATACCCGGATTGGATTGGGCAGGTGCATGGCGCGCGCAAAAAAAGGTTCGGGGCGGCCCCGCCGACCAATTTCGCCGACATACAGCGCCAGGCGCGATTCTTGAATTACCGAGGTTTCACGGGCGCCCAGATCAGAACTGCATTAGGCTTCGACACCGATCTAGATGCTGACAGCGAAGAGATATGAAACGCGACGCCAGAATGAGAATGATGACGAGTTCGGAAATCCGGGCCAGCTTCTTGGAATTCTTCCGCAAGAACGGCCATACCGTCGTGCCGTCGAGTTCGCTGGTCCCCGGCAATGATCCGACCTTGCTGTTCACCAACGCCGGCATGGTGCAGTTCAAGGATGTTTTTCTCGGCAAAGACATCCGCGATTATTCGCGCGCCGCAAGTTCGCAGCGTTGCGTGCGCGCCGGCGGTAAACACAACGACCTCGAGAACGTCGGATATACGGCGCGGCATCACACGTTCTTCGAGATGCTCGGCAACTTCAGCTTTGGGGATTACTTCAAGCGCGAAGCGATCCATTTCGCATGGAATTTCGTGACGGGAACCCTGGGGATTCCGAAGGATCGCCTCTGGGTGAGCGTATTCCGCGAAGACGACGAGGCTGAGCGCATTTGGACAGAGGAAATCGGCATCGATCCGACGCGCTGCACGCGCATGGGTGAACAATCCAATTTCTGGCAGATGGGCGACACCGGTCCTTGCGGCCCGTGCACGGAGATCTTCTACGATCATGGCGCCGAGATTCCTGGCGGACCGCCCGGATCCCCCGACGAAGACGGCGATCGTTACGTCGAGATTTGGAATCTCGTATTCATGCAATACGATCGCAGCGCGGAGGGCGTGCTGACGCCCTTGCCGAAGCCCTCGGTCGACACCGGCATGGGTCTGGAGCGCGTGGCCGCCGTGATGCAAGGCGTCCACAGCAATTACGAGATCGATCTATTCAAAACATTGATACAGGCGGCCGCAGTGCTGACGGGAACCGCTGAGCTCGACTCCTCGAGCTTACGGGTTATCGCGGACCACATCCGCGCGAGCACGTTCCTGATCATCGATGGCGTCGTGCCGTCGAACGAGGGGCGCGGCTATGTCTTGCGGCGCATTATTCGGCGCGCGATTCGTCACGGCTACAAGCTGGGCCAGACGCAGCCGTTTTTTCATAAACTCGTGCCGAGTTTGGTCCGCGAAATGGGCGGCTATTTCACGGAACTCGTGAGCGGCGAGCTCCGTGCCATGCAAATCCTCGCGCTGGAAGAGGAGCGATTCGCGGAGACGCTCACGCGCGGCATGGCCTTGCTCGATGCGGAGACCGCGAAATTGACCTCCTCGATCATTCCGGGCGAAACGGTCTTCAAGCTGTATGACACCTATGGGTTCCCCGCCGACCTGACCGCCGACGTCGCGCGTGAACGTGGTCTCACGATCGACAACGCGGGTTTCGATGCGGCCATGGAAGCGCAGCGCGTCCGCGCCCAGGCCGCGAGTAAGTTCGGTGCGGAATCGCGCGACTCCGTAAAATTGGACGGCAAAACGGATTTTTCGGGCTACGATCGGCTCGTCGATACCGGCATCGTCACGGCCTTGATCGCCGAAGGTGTGCGCGTCGAGGTCTTGCGATCCGGACAAGATGGACAAGTGGTGCTCGATCATTCGCCGTTCTATGCCGAGAGTGGCGGCCAGATGGGCGATGCGGGTCTGCTGGTCGGCGCTGCATCTCGCTTCACCGTCAGAGACACGCAAAAGGTCGGTGCGGTGCACTCGCACTTGGGCCGCTTGGATTCCGGCGAATTGCGAATCGGGGATCGGCTCGAGGCGCAAGTAGATGCGGCTCGGCGCCGAGCCCTTGCGCTCAATCATTCGGCCACGCACCTTTTGCATGCCGCACTGCGTGAAGTTTTGGGCAAGCACGTGCAGCAGAAAGGCTCGCTGGTCGCCCCGGACAAATTGCGATTCGATTTTTCGCATACGCAAGCGCTGGCGCCGGATGAGTTGCGGCGCGTCGAACGGCTCGTCAACGATGCGATCCGCGGCAACGCCAAGGCCGAGACGCGTGTGATGCCGTTCGATGAGGCCGTGGCTGCAGGCGCGATGGCGCTATTTGGCGAGAAATATGCGAGCGACGTGCGCGTCCTGTCGTTCGGCGATTTTTCCAAGGAACTCTGCGGCGGAACTCATGTTACGCGCGCCGGGGATATCGGTTTGTTCAAAATCATCAGTGAATCCGGTGTCGCGGCGGGTGTTCGGCGTATCGAAGCATTGACCGGAGCGGCGGCATACGAATGGGTCGTCCGGACCGATGAGGTATTGCGCGATGTCGCGGCAATGGTGCGCGGCGGCCGAGAAGATGTCGAGGACAAGGTGCGTGAGGTGCTCGAGCGGTCGCGCAAGCTCGAGAAGGAAGTTCAGCAGCTCAAATCGAAGCTTGCGAGCGGCCAGGGCGGCGATTTAACCGCTCAGGCGAAAGAGGTCGGCGGAATCAAGGTGTTGGCGGCGCAGATCGACGGTGCCGACGCCAAGTCCTTGCGAAATGCGGTCGACCAACTGAAGGCCAAATTGGGCTCATCGGTGATCGTTCTCGCAACCGTGCATGACGGCAAAGTCGTCTTGGTCGCCGGTGTTTCCAACGACTTGCTGGGTCGGCTCAAGGCCGGCGATATTGTCGGCGTAGTGGCGGCCCAGGTCGGCGGCCGTGGCGGCGGGCGGGCGGATTTTGCGCAAGCGGGTGGAACTCAGCCCGAGAATTTGAGTCTGGCATTAGCAGGCGTCGAGACATTGGTAAGTAGCCGCCTAGCGTTCTAGGCTTTTTATTGTCCTCAATACAAATGCCACAAATGCGTGCGCTATTCTTGTATTCTTGGACTACCAGTTAAAGAATTTCCCGGGCGCTTCGATAACCCTTTCGTAAATCGAACGAATCATTAGTCGCGTTGCCGTACGTAACGAGCGTTTTAAGTCGCAGCACCGCCGAGGAAGCCAGGAGCTTAGGTATGTTGATATTGACCAGAAGGGTCGGTGAGACCGTGATGATTGGGAACGAAGTCACGGTTACGGTGTTAGGCGTGAAGGGCAACCAAGTCCGTATCGGGGTCAATGCCCCGAAGGACGTGGCCGTGCACCGAGAAGAGATTTACGAGCGCATCAAGCGCGAAGAGGAAGGCGATTTGCACGTCGCTAGACCGACGATCAAGGTGCCCGACCGAACCGCCTGATCCGTCGGCGAGCCCGTATTCAGCTTTGCCTTGCGATGCCGCCACGGGTATCATCCCGCGCTCCGCAGACGCTGTACTTGCGCCCTGCCGGAGAGGTGGCCGAGTGGTCGAAGGCGCGCCCCTGCTAAGGGCGTATGGGTCAAAAGCCCATCGAGGGTTCGAATCCCTCCCTCTCCGCCATACTGAGCAAACTTGTTGTTTGGTGAGAACGGAGGGATGACGCCGTCGCCAAGCGACGGCGCCGCACGGCGAGGGCCGCCAGGCCCGAGTCAATCCCTCCCTCTCCGCCATATGATTCAAGCCCATTTTTCGGCACGAATGGTGGGAGACGCCGTCGCGCCGCGACGGCGGTCCCGAGCATCGGCGAGGGATGAGCGGCGTAGCCGCGAACAATCCCTCCCTCTCCGCCAATCCCGAAAAGGCCCTCGTTCTAGGTGATTTAATTCCCTATTCAAGGGCTTATTCGCGCGATTGGGGGAGGATAGCGGGCGCTGCCCAGTGTGTTAATATTCGCGCCCCGTTGCGCCCGTAGCTCAGTTGGATAGAGCGCCTGGCTACGAACCAGGAGGTCGGGAGTTCGAATCTCTCCGGGCGCACCAATGCTTTTAAAGTCCGAGCAAAGCCTGCTGGGCCAGCAAGCTCATAGGCCGAAATTCGAACTCCCGACAGACAAACAAGACGAGTTCGACAAATCGCCGCACGCGATTTGGACGCCGGCGCACAGCGACGGCGGTCCCGAAGGGACGAGGGGCCGCAGGCCCCGAAGCACAACTCGGCCGAAGGCCGAGTTGATCGCCCGCAGGGCGACCCCGGAGGGGCGAGCGGCGCAGCCGCGAGTAATCTCTCCGGGCGCATCAATGCTTTCATGGTCCGAGCAAAGCCTACTGGGCCCCGGTGCTCATTGACCGCAGGGTGGCGCGCATGTTGCTGTGTGCGACGACGGTCGCCCCGAGTACCGAGCGAGGGGCCCCTACAAGGCTCCATCGTCATTGCTTACGGGTTTCCCGGATCTCCAGCAGCGCCTGTATGCGGTTCAAAGAAGCCATGTAGCGCTCGGCAAGCGCCGCCCCGTCGCTCTCTGTGGCCAGGCTGTCGGTCAGGACGTTCGCCAAAGTATCGATAGCCACGCGTACCGTCATCGATTCCGAATCCGTGAGCTTGACGCCGTTGATGGTAATCTCTGCTTCGTCTTTCATTGTGGGTTCTGTTTGCCTCGTTTCGCCGGCGGCCGCACGCGCGGGCCCATAGGGCGCATACTACGCAGTGTAATTTATCTCGGCCGTATACGAGCTGAGTTGATCGGTGAATCTTCGCCGCTCACACCTCGAGGCCTCATCCATGTCGACATCCAACAACGAACTCGCGTCCACTCCGGCGCATGCGGGCGTTCACCGCACGGCGCCGATGAAGAACATCGTGGACACGGCGATCGCCGACGGCGATTTCACGACGCTCGTCACCAGCATCAAGGCGGCCGGTCTGGCCGACACGCTGTCGCGCAATGGTCCTTTTACGGTGTTCGCGCCGACCGACGCCGCGTTCAGGAAGCTCGCCATCGGAGCATTGAATGCGTTGCTCAAGGATACCGCGAAGCTCAAGGCAATCCTGAGCTACCACATCGTTCAAGGATACATCGCTGCGAAATATTTGAAATCCGGCGAGGTGGCCACGCTGCAGGGCAGTCCTCTGACATCGGTGGTGTCCCCGGCCGGAGTGAAAGTCAATGATGCGAACGTCGAGAGATCGGATATTGCGGCCACCAACGGCGTGATTCACGTCATCGACGCGGTGATTCTGCCGAAGCACTGGCGGCTGCCGACAGCCGCGGCGTGACGCCGCGCGCGATTTCGCATACGAACATTAACCGGAAGGGCTCGCATGGCTCTGGGCGCGACGATCTACGTCTTCGAGATAGAGTTGGCGAATTCCGACCGCGAAGTTTATGAAAAGTTGGAATTGCGTGTGGCGCGGCATCCGTCGGAAGCCGCCGACTATTTATTGACGCGGGTGCTCGCGTATTGCCTCGAATACACCGAAGGCATCAGCTTTTCGAATGGCCTCTTCGACTCGGACGCGCCGGCGATTGCGGTCCGCGATCTGACCGGCAATCTGCGCACGTGGATCGACGTGGGTACGCCGGAAGCTGCGCGTCTACACCGCGCCGGCAAAGCCGCGTCGCGAGTGGTCGTCTACACGCACAAGGATTCGGCGCAATTCCTGGCGCGCCTCAGCGGTGAGCGCATTCACCGGATCGAGGAACTCGAGCTATATGCGATGGACCGCGCCTGGCTGGCCGAAGTGGAGCGCCTGCTCGAGCGCCGCATGAAATTCTCGCTGACGGTCGCGGCGCAGCACTTGTACCTCTCGATCGGAACGAAGACGCTTTCTTGCAGCATGGAGCGGATCGCGACATTACACGAGCGGTGACGCGACGATCCGGCGTATCCGCAGCAAACCGGGCTCGCGTTAAGGCTTTTGCCTAAGGCCTTGGTCAACAATTGCAAAGCTCCGCCGGCATTCGTCAAGCTATTGATCGAGGTGCCGACAATAATTCCAGTGCCAGCCTGAATAGCCGGCGTATAGCTTGCAAGGAATGATCAATCGATGGAGTCTGGCGCAACAGTTGGGTACGGCGGATTGGATGTCCTGCGCGTACTACTGCTCGAGGACGATGCGGCCGCCGCAGCGCACATCGAGGCGCATCTGGGCGTGTCGGGGCTGCGCATCGACCTGCGCTGCATGCACTCGGAATTTGCTTTTCGCCGCTGCGTCGAGGAGTTTCATCCGCACCTGATTCTGTCCGAATTCACGTTAAGTGGTTTCGACGGCTGTGCCGCCCTGCGAATCGCCCGCCAACTGGCGCCCGCCGTGCCGTTCATTTTCGTCTCCGATGACGCACGGGCGGCGCAAATGCTGGGGTGCGGGGCGACGGATTTGGTGCGCAAAGCGAATATTGCGCATCTGATGCCTGCGCTCGAGCGCGCGCTGCGCGAAAAAACGGTTGCCGGGGGCAACCGTGCTGCCGAATCGCGATTGAACGAAAGCCGCCAACGGCTGCGCGACATCATGGATGCCACGCAAGAGTGGATTTGGGAACTCGACGCGCAGGGCGCATTCACATTCAGTAACCGTTGCGTGGAAGATTTGCTGGGGTACCCGCTGGATGCGATCCTCGGCCGCAAGCGCTTCGATTTCGTGCATCCGGACGACGAAGCCGCTGTCCGCGCACAATGGGCCCAAATCGACGCGCAAGGCGCGCCGACCACCGGATTGGTCGCGCGATGGGTGCACCGCGACGGCAGCTTTCGCTGGCTCGATTGCAATGTGGTGATGACTCGGGACGCCGCGGGCCAAGGGGTCTGTTACCGCGGTGCGGACCGCGATATTACGGTTCGCCGCCGGCAGGATGAGCAGATCGCGCGACTGACCCGCGTCAACGAACTCTTGAGCCGAATCAATTCGGTGATCTTGCGCGTCGATGATCGTCCCGGCGTACTGCACGAGGCTTGTCGCCTTGCGGTCGAGCAAGGCGGTTATCAATTCGCGGTCGTTTTCATGATCGAGCCCGGATCGGTGTCGGTGTCCCCGTCCGCCTGGTGGGGCGTCGACGATGATCAGATCGTCACCCGCCAAGTATCGTTCGGCAACGGAGAAGAAACGGGTGACGACGAATTCATCGCGAAGGCAATGCGCGCCGGCAAGCCCGTGGTCTGCAATAACCTCGGCGGCCCGGCGTCGATAACGGCACTGCCGCAGGAGTGGACAGGTTACGGCATCCAGGCGGTCGCGGTCCTGCCGTTATTCATCGACGGTACGTCGGTCGGCGTGTTGACGCTTCATTCCCAGGATCCGGCCGCATTCAACGCGGAAGAAATCCGCAGCCTCGAGAGAGTCAGCGGCGAGGTCTCGTTCGCGTTGCAATACCTGCGCCACGAGGATTTGCTGCAGCATCTGTCGTACTTCGATGCGTTGACCGGACTCGCGAATCGCCAGTTATGGTGTGAACGCCTCGCGCGCAGAATGCGCTCCTATGAGCTCGCGCATCACGAAATCAACGTCGTCGTATTCGATATTGACGGCCTCAGCGCGATCAATGACGCTTGCGGGCGCCACACGGGCGATCAACTGCTGCAACGCATTGCCGAACGGCTGCGCGCGATCGAGGGAGGGCCGGAAAGCGTGACCTACCTCGGCGCGGCCGTGTTCGCGGCCTTTTTCGAGGGTCCCGCGCGAGGCGGCGGCGTGCCGGGATTTGCGCGCGCGCGCATCGAGTCGCTGCTCGATGAACCGCTGACGATCGGCGGACAGGATATCAAGGTCGCGGTGCGCCTCGGCGCATCGTGCTTCCCGGGTCACGGCGATGACGCGCATTCCTTGCTCGAAAATGCCGAGGTCGCGTTGCGTCGCGCCAAGCATCACGGCGAAGCCTACGTGCGGTATTCAACGCATATGACGACCGAAGCGGCCCAGCGTCTCGTCTTGGAGGGCCAGTTGCGTCAGAGCGTCAGAGACGAGGCATTTGAACTCTATTATCAGCCGATCTTCTCGGCACGCACGGGGCGCATCTCGGCGGTCGAAGCCTTGCTACGCTGGCGACACCCGCAGCAAGGCATCGTCTCGGCCGGGCAAATCGTACCAGTGCTCGAATCGCTGGGTCTGATCGAGGAGGTCGGCGCCTGGGCATTGCGCCGCGCCGCACGCGATCGGGCCGCCTGGATCGAACAAGGCTTGCCGAACATACGAGTGGCCGTCAACGTCTCGGCGGCGCAATTGCGCCGCTCGAATTTCGTCGAAATCGTCATGAGCGCCGTCGGCAAGCTCCGGCCTCAGCAAGTATGGCTCGATTTGGAGGTCACCGAAAGCATGCTGATGCACGATGTCGAAGCGAGCATGCAAAAGCTCAATCAGCTGCGCACTCACGGCGTGCAATTCGCGATCGACGATTTTGGCACCGGCTATTCCTCCTTGAGCCGCCTCGCGAGCCTGCCGATCAACACGCTCAAGATCGACCGCTCGTTCGTGCATGGCGTGTTGGACGAGCCGCGCTCCATAGCGATTGTCGAAACGATCTTGTCGTTGGCGCGGTCGCTCGACATGAATACCATCGCCGAAGGGATCGAGACCGAACAGCAGCGAGCGCTGCTCTCCACGATGGGCTGCGATGAATTGCAGGGGTTTTTGCTCTCACATCCGCTCAGCGCCGCCGACTGCGCCGCGCTCATGCTCTTGCGCCGGCGTCTGGAGGATGCCGACAGCCGGGCTGGTGACGGCATCGACGCTCAAATCCCCACGGCTCGCAATCGCGGCCGCGCGCGCTTGGTTCCTTAGCCGCCGGGCCCACAGAAAGCCCGACGCCGGCCGCGTTTTTTTACGAACCCGGGCATCAGGGCTTTGAGTGTCGGCGCGAAGGCGCTTAAGCTACGCGCCCTTATGCCCATCGTTCGCCTCGACAAAGTCTCCTTGAGCTATGGTCTCAAGCCCCTGCTCGACAACGTCGACTTGCAAGTCCGGCGCGGCGAGCGCGTCTGCGTGCTCGGACGCAACGGCGAAGGCAAATCCTCCCTGCTGCGGCTGGTCAACCGCGAGATCATGCCCGACAGCGGCGAGGTGTGGATACGCCCGGGTGCGCGGATCGCGAGTCTCGCGCAGGAGGTCGCCTTGGCGAGCGATGAGTCCGTCGTCGACGTCGTGCGCGGCGGCGCCGACCATGCGGAGGACTGGCAAGCCGCATTGGATGTCGACCAGGTCATCGCGCGTCTGGGCCTGGATCGCGATGCCGCGATGAGCGCGCTGTCCGGCGGGTGGCGCCGGCGCACGATGCTCGGCCGCGCCCTCGTCAGCGCACCGGATCTGCTGTTGCTCGACGAGCCCACGAATCATCTCGATATCGAGGCGATTACCTGGCTCGAGGAGATGATGCTCAATTTCGCCGGAGCGCTTCTGTTCATCAGCCACGACCGTGCGTTCGTGCGCCGACTCGCCACGCGTATCGTGGAACTCGACCGCGGCCAATTGCGCGTCTGGCCGGGAAATTATGACGATTACGTCGTTCAAAAGCAGGCCGCGCTCGAGACGGAAGCGAAACACGCCGCATTGTTCGACAAGAAGCTCGCCCAGGAGGAAGTCTGGATTCGCCGGGGCGTCGAGGCGCGCCGCACACGCAACGAGGGTCGCGTTCGCGCGTTGAAGCAATTGCGTATCGAGCGCAGCGAACGTCGCGAGCGAATCGGTCAGATGGAAGTTCGTCTGCAAGATGCCACGCCATCCGGCAAACTGGTCTTCGAAGCGCTGAAGGTCACCGAGCGTTTCGGCGAAAATACCGTGATTGCGGATTTCTCGGCTCGCATCATGCGCGGTGATCGGATTGGCATCGTCGGGCCGAACGGCTGCGGCAAATCGACGTTGATCAAATTGCTGGTCGGCGAATTGGAGCCCACCGAGGGCCTGATACGGCGCGGCACGAGCCTTGAAGTTGCCTACTTCGATCAACAGCGCGAGCAGCTCGATCCATCCGCCTCGATCATGGACAATGTGACCGGCGGCAGCGGCGACAGCATCATGATCGACGGGCGCGCACGCCACGTGTCGGGATATTTGCGCGATTTTTTGTTTCCGCCGGAGCGCCTGCTGGCGCCGGTGAGCATGCTGTCGGGCGGCGAGCGCAACCGCCTGTTGCTCGCGCGGCTGTTCGCGAAGCCCAGCAATCTGCTCGTCATGGATGAGCCCACCAACGATCTCGACGTCGAGACGCTGGAGTTGCTCGAGGAATTGGTGGCGAACTACGAAGGCACCTTGCTCCTGGTCAGCCACGATCGCGCATTTCTCGACAACGTCGTAACCAGCACGCTCGTTTTCGAGGGCGGCGGCCGCGTCAATGAGTATGTCGGCGGCTACACCGATTGGCTGCGTCAGCGCAAGGCGCCGGGCCGCATCGCGCCGGCTCGCTCGCCGGCGCCGAGCACCGAAAAGGGCACTTCGAGCACCGCGAAGCCGCGGCGGCTTTCGTACAAGGATCAGCGCGAACTCGAGACTTTGCCGAGCAAGATTCAGCTGCTCGAGGAAGAGCGGACCGTACTGCAACTCGCGATCGGTGATCCGGATCTATTTCGCCAGGCGCCCGCGCGCGCGGCCGCCACGGTGCAGCGCTTGGATGGCCTCGCGAAGGAACTCGAGGCGGCCTACGCGCGCTGGGAGGCGCTCGAGTCGGCGCGACAGGCCTAGCGCTGCGATTGGGCTCAGCCGCGCGACGGGCTCAGCGGCGCGTGCGGCCGCGCCCGAGCAAATCGCTCGGATTGGGCAGTGAGGCGCCTGCGGCGTCCGGGATCACCAGCGAGGAGGCCTGCTCTCGACGCAACTCCTGCAATTCGCGCATCGTATGCTGCACGGCCGACTCCGCCGCGTCGCCAAATTTGGATATCGCGAGATCCAGCGAATCGGCCTCCAGCTCGAAGCTGATGGGCAACGCGCCCATCGGCGTCATGACTTGTGCCTGCCCGACGAACAGCACGGGCCGTGCCGGGTCGTTTGCTCCATTGGCGGTGACCGGTGTCAGGCGCCGTATCGTGCCGACTTTGCGGTCCGTAAAAATCTCTTCGCGATAGATTTGGGTCGAATCCATGGTTGCCTGGCGGCCCTCGGTGGCGGAGCTCATTGCGTAGGTCTTCCTCTTGAGCGGTACATAGGTCGAACGACGCCAACCCTAGCAGTTTCCGGTGCTGTTACGATAGGCGCCCTGCATTTTAGTGGATTGACGTCGGTTTGCCCAAAGACCTCCCGAGACCCGCCGGCATCGCCCGCGTGATCCCTGCGTGGACCACGTTACTCGGGCTAGCCCTGTTTGGATTCGCGGTCTGGTGGCTGCACCACTCGCTCGCCCAATATCGCTGGCACGACATCGTGGCAAAGATGCATGCGATACCGCCGCCCGCGTTGCTGAGCGCCGGCCTGCTGACATTCGCCGGCTATTCGTGCCTGACGCTCTACGACTTGTTGGCCGTGCATTTCGTCGGCGGGAAGGTCCCCTATCGCAGGCTGGCGATGATTTCCTTCATGGCCTATGGCATCGGCCACAACGTCGGAATGAACACCTTGAGCGGCGGTGCGATTCGATTTCGCGCCTATTCGGCGCTCGGCTTGAACGCCAAGCAAATCGCCACGATCGTCGCATTCGGGAGCGGAACATTCTGTTTGGGCGCCGCCACGCTGCTCGGCGTGTCGCTGCTGAGCCAAGCCGGACTCTCGATATCGGTCCTGCACATTCCATCGGTCGTGGTCGTCGCGGCCGGCGTATCGCTGCTCGCGTCGGTCATTGGGTATCTGGTCTGGGCATGCACGCGGCGAACCCCGCTGTGTTTTCGGGGACACGCGCTGCCCGTCCCGGAGCCACGCATCGCCTTCGCGCAAGTCGCGCTGGCCTGCACGGATTTGACGCTGTCGGCGGGCATCGTCTTCGTGTTGCTGCCGGCGCATGCGGGCATCGGCTTCATTGGATTTGTCGGTCTCTACATCATCGCGATCGCGGCCGGCGTCATCAGTACGGTGCCGGGCGGCGTCGGCGTCTTCGAATCGGTGCTGCTACTCTTATTGGCGGCGGTGCCGCGAGACCGCTTGCTCGGCGCCTTGTTGGCCTATCGCGCCATTTATTACCTGGTCCCGTTCGCGTTGGCGCTCGCCCTGTTGGGCGCGCACGAATTGTGGGTACATCGCGCCAACATCGGCCGGATGCTCGGCCTCGGCAAGACCTGGCTGATCGCCGTGACGCCACAGGCGGTCGCGATCGCCGTATTCGCTGCGGGCGCGGTATTGCTTTTCTCGGGCGCTACGCCCGGGCTCGGAGCGCGGATGAGCCTATTGCGCGACTTCGTGCCGCTGCCCGTGCTCGAATTATCGCATCTCCTCGGCAGCGCCGTCGGTGTCGGTCTGCTGGTGCTCGCCAACGGATTGTATCGACGCCTGGACGCAGCCTGGTGGCTGACGATGTGGCTGCTGTGTGCCGGCGTAGTGGTGTCGCTGCTCAAGGGCTTCGATTACGAGGAGGCCATCGCCTTGAGTGTGGTCGCGACCATTCTCGCCGTGGCGCACGCGCGCTTTCCGCGCCGCGCTTCCTTGATCGAGCAGCGTTTTTCAGTGCCTTGGATCGCCGCGCTGGTGCTGGTGCTGGGCGCGTCGGCGTGGTTGGTGAGTTTTGCCTATCGACACGTGCCCTACGCCAACGAGCTCTGGTGGCAATTCGCATTCGAGGCGCCCGCGCCGCGCAGTTTGCGCGCCTTGTTGCTCGCGGTGGTCTTGTCGTCCGCCTACGGCTTGTGGCGTTTGCTGCGTCCCGCGCGGCCCGCTCTATTGGTTCCCAGTGATGCAGATCTGGCGCAGGCTGAAGCATTGATCCGCGAATCCGATGACACGACGGCGAATCTTGCGCTGCTCGGGGATAAAAATCTGCTGTTCGACGCGCAGCGCAGCGCGTTCATCATGTACCAAGTATCGGGCAACAGCTGGATCGCGATGGGGGATCCGGTCGGACCGGCAAGCGCGCGCGAACCGCTCGCTTGGGCTTTTCTCGAGAATTGCGACACCATGGCGGCGGCGCCGGTGTTTTACCAAGTGACTCCGGAAAATTTGCCGATTTACGTCGATCTTGGACTTAATCTCACGAAGCTCGGCGAGGAGGCGCGCGTCGCGCTCGAGACGTTCTCTCTGGAGGGGTCGGCGCGCGCCGATCTGCGTCAGGACCGTCGGCGAGCGATGCGCGAAGGCGCCGAGTTCGCGATCGTGCCGCGCGATGAGGTCGCCGGCTTGATCGGCGAGCTGCGGGTAGTCTCGGACGCTTGGCTCGCGTCGATGCGCGGCGGCGAAAAAGGATTCTCCATGGGTTGCTTCGATGCGCGCTATCTGGCGCGATTTGACTGCGCCATCGTGCGCAGCGGCACGCGTATCGTCGCATTTGCGAACATCTGGACCGCGCGAAGTACGGAACTGTCGGTCGATTTGATGCGCTACGCGGATGGCGCACCGAAGAATGTCATCGATTTCCTGCTGATCGAGTGCATGCTGTGGGGCAAGGCGCAGGGCTACCGCTGGTTCAACTTGGGCATGGCGCCATTGTCGGGATTGGAGGAGCACCCGCTCGCACCGGCGTGGCATAAGCTGGGGCGCCTGGTGTCACGTTACGGGGAGAATTTCTATCACTTCGAAGGCCTGCGAAAATACAAAGAGAAGTATCAGCCGGTGTGGCGCCCGCGCTACCTCGCGGCGCCCGGCGGCGTCGCGCTGGCCGGTGCGCTGCTCGATGTCACGAATCTGATTTCCCGCGGCGTCGGCAAAATGTTGACGAAATAGCGGATGCGACTCGGGATCTGGGCCGGAACCGGTCCACATTGGGAGCATGGCGTGAAACAGGCGATATCGGTGATGCTCGCGGCGATTCTGGTGGTGAGCGCGGCCCGCGCGGCGGCGCCCGCCGAGTCGTTCGACTACGGACGATTCGGACGAGTCAGCGTCTACCGCGGTAGCGGCGATGCCCGTGATGTCGTTCTGTTTCTCTCCGGCGACGGCGGCTGGAATCTCGGCGTCGTCTCGATGGCCGAGCGCCTGGCAGGCAAGGGCGCACTCGTCGCCGGCATCGACATTCGCGGCTATCTGGCGGCGCTGGAGAAGTCGCATGAAAAGTGCGTCTCGCCGGCCGTGGATTTTGAAAATTTGAGCCATTACCTGCAAGCGAAATTGGGCATCAAGAATTATTTGCAGCCGACCCTGGTCGGATATTCCTCCGGCGCCACGCTCGTCTACGCTGCGCTCGCCGAGTCGCCCGACGGCTTGTTCAAAGGTGCGCTCAGCATCGGTTTCTGTCCGGATCTCGACCTGAAGAAGCCCGTCTGCAAAGGATCGGGCATCGAAGCGACGCCGCGCCGCGATCCCAAGGGTGTTCTCAAGGGCGTTGATTTCCTGCCGGCCAAGAAATTGCCCGGACTTTGGATTTCACTGCAGGGTGAGACCGACCAGGTGTGCCCGGCGCCGCTGACGCAAAAATTCATTGCGTCCGTGCCGGGTGGCGAAATCGTCATGCTGCCGAAGGTCGGCCACGGCTACGCTGTCGAGAAGAATTGGCTGCCGCAATATGAGTCGGCCTACGAGCGCATCACCAAGGGCCGCGCGGCGCAAAAGCCCGTGGCCTTGCCGGCGCCGGTCGCCGATTTGCCTTTGACCGAGGTGCCCGCCATTACCGGCGCGAGCAGCCCATGGCTCGCGGTCTTTCTCTCCGGGGACGGCGGTTGGGCCGGTCTCGACCGCGGTGTCTCGGACGAACTCGCGGAGCACGGCATACCGGTCGTCGGCTGGGATTCCCTGAAGTATTTCTGGACGCCCCGCACGCCGTCGAGTGCGGCCGCCGATCTGGATCGCATATTGCGTCATTACACGGGCGCGTGGGGCAAGTCCCGCGTGCTCCTCATCGGCTATTCGCAAGGAGCCGACACCATGCCCTTCATGGTCAATCGCTTGCCGCGATCGACGCGCGCCATGGTCGATCTGACGGCATTGCTCGGTATCAGCGACAGCGCTCTGTTCGAATTTCACGTCGCCAATTGGCTCGGCGATCCGAGCGGCGGCCTACCAACCGCCCCGGAACTGGCGCACTGGACGGGCAGTCCCTACGTCTGCATTTATGGCGAGGAGGACGAGGATTCGGCGTGTCCGCATCTGACCGGCGAGGGCGGCGCGGCTGTCAAGATGGCCGGTGGCCACCACTTCGGCGGCAGTTACGCCGAGATCGCCGGCGAAATCCTGCGGCGCTTGCCGAAACCCTAAGGAATCTCGCGTTCGACCTTCGTCGCCACGTCGCGCATTTTCGGTAAAAACTGATCGAGGGCGGTCCGCAAAGGCACGGCCGACGCGGAGTATCGAACCGTCACGGACGCGAGAACTCGGTCCTTGGCACGTACCGGAATCGCGAGGCTCGTCTCCTCGGAGACGCGCCGCGCACGCTGTGAAATGCCGTAGCCTTGAGTCCGCGTTTCATTGAGCAGCCGCTCGACTTCTTGGCGGTTGCGCGCAAGCCGATCCTCCGGCAGCGAAGAACGCGACAGCATTTCGAGCAGCGCTTCGCGCTGTGGCGCCGCGCAGAACGCGAGGTAGGCGCGCCCTGCCGCCGACGCGAGCATCGGGACGCGCACGCCGGCGCCGTAATGCTCCAGCGCCAGGGGACTCTGGTGGTCGGTGGCTTCGCGGATCATCATCGCGGATCCCGAGGGAGTCGCGATCGCGACCGGCCAGACGATTTGTTCGCACAGGGCGGAGAGATGCGGCCGCGCAAGATGGGCCAACATCGCCTCATCGTCGAAGCCATCCGACAGGGCGCGCACCATGATGGTCGGCCGATAACAATCGTCGTGCGGATCGCGCTCGACGTAGCCCGCGAGCCGCAGCGTTTCCAATATGCGGTAAGTCGTCGTGCGAGGCAGTTCGACCGCCTGCGCGATCGTGTTGATCGCCGCGCGCTCGAGTCGATTCAGTTCGGTGAGCACCTCGAGGCCTCGATTCAGTGCCCGAATCGGTCGAGTCGAATCCCGCAAAGCAGTGCCGCTCGTATCGGGAGGAAAGCGTACTTCGACATCCATGATGACGTGCCCTCTACGGTTGCAGCCACTGAGAACCAAGTGTACACAAGGAACTTGTACAAATCATTGACAAGAAGTGTCAATATCCTAGGCGTTTAGGGTACGGCACGACGACGCGCACCACCCAGCGCCGCGGCTTTGCGCGCCCTGTGCCATGACTCGTTCGGATACAATCCGGCAACATTATAACCGCAAAATATTGCAGGCAAAACAAGAGGAATCCTAGGCTCTATGACCGATCAAGTCTTGGCATCGCCGCCGCCCGCCGAAACGGAAGCGGTCATCATCGGGGCGGGGCCCGTGGGCCTGTTTCAAATTTTCGAGCTGGGGCTGCTGGGCATCAAGGCGCACATCATCGATTCGCTGCCGCAAGCCGGCGGCCAATGCACGGAGCTTTATCCGGAGAAGCCGATTTACGATATTCCGGCGCTGCCCGTTTGCGGTGCCCAGGAACTCGTCGATCGGCTGCTGCAACAGGCCAAACCCTTCAATGCGACGTTTCATCTCGGTCAAGAAGTGACCGAGGTGCAACGCCAGGCGGACGGCAAATTTCGCGTCGGCACGGCCGCCGGAACGCAGCTGATCGCGGGCGCGGTCGTCATCGCCGGCGGCGTCGGCTCATTCCAGCCGCGGCGTCTCGCGGTTCCGGGAATCGAGGAATTGGAAGGCCAACACGTGCACTATCGGGTCAAGGCGTCCGAGGATTTTCACGGCAAGGATCTGGTCATTTGCGGCGGCGGCGACTCGGCGCTCGATTGGACCGTGGCGCTCCACGACAAGGCGCGCTCCCTGACCTTGGTACACCGGCGCGCGGAATTTCGCGCGGCACCGGCGACGGTTGCGCGCATGCGTGAACTGGTCGCCGCGGGCAAGATGCAGTTCATCGAGGGCAACCTGGTCGCTCACGAGGCCGACAATCGAAATCTCGTGCGTGTCGAGATCCTGTCCCCCGGCGGCGAGCGCGTGCGCTTGCCGGCGCAGCAAGTTCTCGCCTTTTTCGGCTTGCATCCGAAGCTCGGCCCGATCGCCGAATGGGGCCTGGAGCTGGAAAAAAAGGCGCTCAAGGTCGACACCGAAAAATTCCAGACGAGCGTTCCGGGCATTTTTGCGATCGGCGACATCAACACCTACCCGGGCAAAAAGAAGCTGATTTTGAGCGGCTTTCACGAGGCCGCGCTCGCGGCTTTTGCGATCCAGGCGCATTTGTTTCCGGGCAAACGGCAATTCCTGCAGTACACGACGACCAGCCCGATCATGCAAAAGCGCTTGGGACTGGTGGGCGCCGACGAGCACTGATTTTGCATACCATGAAGCAATTGCTCGAAGACCTACTCAAGGTGATGACGCTCGAACGGCTGGAGCTGAACTTGTTTCGCGGCGAGAGCCGCGATATCGGCAGTCCGCAGGTGTTCGGCGGGCAGGTATTGGGCCAAGCCCTGGTCGCGGCAACCGCAACGGTCGATGATCGCGTCGTACATTCCTTGCACGCGTATTTTCTGCGTCGCGGCGATTGCACGGCGCCGATCGTCTACGAAGTCGATCGAGCGCGCGACGGCAACCATTTCTCGACGCGGCGCATCCGCGCGATTCAGCATGGCGAGCCGATCTTCGATATGTCGGCATCGTTCCAGTCCCCCGAGTCCGGACTCGATCACCAGGTCGAGATGCCGCAGGTCCCGGCGCCGGAAACGCTGGCCGATCTCGATACGTACTATCGCAATCCGCCGGCCGAACTGTCCGCGCGCCTGCGCCGCATGCTCGAGCACCGGCGGCCGTTCGAGTTTCGGCCGGTGCAACCGCCCAATTTGCTGCAACCGCAAAAGCTGCCGCCGCTCAAGAACATTTGGTTTCGTGCGGTCGCCGCGCTGCCCGACGACGAGGCCTTGCACCGTTGCCTATTGGCCTATGTTTCCGATTTCAATCTGCTCGACACCGCGATGCTGCCCCACGGCGTCTCGTTCGCGAGCGGCAAACTCGTCGTGGCGAGCATCGATCATGCGATGTGGTTCCATCGCGGCGTGCGCGTCGACGATTGGCTGTTGTATTCGACCGATAGCCCGAGCAGTTCCGGCGCGCGCGGCTATACCCGTGGCAGCATTTTTTCGCGCGACGGCCGGCTCGTCGCGAGCACCGCCCAGGAGGGCTTGATGCGCCTGATCTCAGGGTAGGGGCGCGCCGATACCGCCATGTGGAAGACGATCCTCATCGTTGGGCTGGTCATCGCGATACTCGTGGGCGGCGTGCTGACGCTGCTAACCAGCCGCTCCGCAGGAACGCCGAGTGCCGCGGTGCTCGAGCGAGCCAAGAAGCGTGCGCGCGAACTCGCCGAAGCCGAGAGGGCCGAGGCCGGAAAGGACGATCGCTAGTAGACCTGGCGCCCGTGCGAGGCCTCCCACACCGATCGGGGCAGGGTGTAGAGGTGGCAGTCCCACCAGCGATTCTTGGCGCGGCGATGTTTGCGATAGACCGCCTCCCATCGCATGCCGACTTTCTCGAGCACGCGCATCGACGCCTGGTTATTGACGTCGACCGTGGAGATGATGCGATCCGCACGCAGATCGAAAAAAGCCGCGTCCGCGAGCGCCAGCGCGATCTCCGTGGCGTAGCCCTTGCCCCAATCCGGGTGGCCCAGCATATAGCCCAAATCGACGACGTCGCGCTCGATCAAGCTCAAATCGCAGGCGCCGATCAAGCGCCCGGTTTCGCCCTCCTCGACGGCCAGCTCGAACCGGGTGCGCGGCACCTCCCGCTGGGAGGCGAGCAAGTCTTCGAGATACTGCGCCGTGCTTTCCTCGTCGCGGGGACCAAAGAACAAGTATCGCGTCACGCGCGGATCGGACGAGAACGCATGCATGGCCTCGAAGTCATCTTTGACGAACTCCCGCAGGCTCAAGCGTTCCGTATTGATCGGCAATCGCAAAGTGCGCATTATTGCAGCACCTTGCCGGGATTCAGAATTCCTTTCGGGTCGAGTACGCGCTTCAAATCGTGCATGACGGCCAGTTCCACCGGGTCCGCGCGGCGCGCGAGCTGCGCGGCGCGCAGGCGGCCGATACCGTGTTCTGCGCTGAAACTGCCGCCGAGGCTTTCGACCAGATCGAACATCGCCTCCTCCAACACGGCTTGGCGTTCCATCAAGGCCGCTGCGTCGCTGCCGCTGCGCTGGCTCACGTTGAAATGCAGATTGCCGTCGCCGACATGTCCGTAAGCGATCACCTCGCCCTCGGGCGCGAGCCGCTCGACCAAGCGGCTGCCGGCCGCGACGAGGCGCGGTAGTGCGGAAATCGGTACCGACACGTCATGCTTGAGGCTCGCGCCCTGTCGGCGCTGCGCCTCCGGCACCGATTCGCGCAGCTTCCACATCGCCTCCGCCTGCATCCCGGACGTCGCGACCAGTGCGTCGCGAATGGTGCCCGCCGCCGCCGCCTGCGCCAATTGCTCGGCCAAGAGCGCGCCCAAATCCTGATGCGGATTCGGCGAGCCGAGCTCGACCAACACATACCAAGCGGCCTCGAGCGCGAGTGGATTGGCGACCCCGTCGACGTACTGCACCGTGAGTTCGACCGCGCGGCGCGGCAGCAGCTCGAAGCTCGTGACCTGGTCGCCGGCGCTGCCGCGCAGGCGCACGAGCAGCTCGAGTGCGCGCTGCGGCGATTCAACTGCGATGAGCGCGGTCGCGACGTCGGTTGGCTGTGGGAACAGTTTCAAACACGCCGCCGTAATGACGCCGAGCGTTCCTTCGGCACCGATGAACAAGGACTTGACGTCGTAACCGGTGTTGTCTTTGCGCAAGGCCTTGAGCGCCGAAAGGATCCGGCCGTCCGCGAGCACGACCTCCAGGCCCAGCACCAGGTCGCGCATCATGCCGTAGCGCAGAACCGCGGTACCGCCGGCGTTCGTCGCCAAATTCCCGCCGATTTGTGCGGACCCTTCCGAGCCCAAGCTCAACGGGAATAGACGGTTTGCCGTCTGCGCCGCGGCTTGCGCCTCGGCGAGCGTACTGCCGGCTTCGACGACCATCGAGAAATTGTCCGCATCGATGTGCCGGATACGGTTCAAACGGCGCATCGACAGCACGATCTGGGAGCCGCTTTCGTCCGGCGTCGCCGCGCCGCAGTAGCTGGTATTGCCGCCCTGCGGCACGAGCGCGGCCTCGTCGCGATGGCAAATCCTCAAGATTTGGGCGACCTCGGCAACATTGCGCGGCAGCAGCACCAACGGCGTGGACCCCTGATAAAGACGCCGAAAATCGTGCGTGTAGGGATCGACGTCCCGCGCCGAATCCAGCCATCCCCCGGTGCCGACGACGGCGCGCAGATCGGCCAGGGTCGCGGGGCCGGGTTTATGGGGCATGGACGGTTGTTAGACTAGCGCGCCGAGAATGCGGCTTCGTCAACAGCATTTGCACGTCACCGAGCTGCCGTTCCTCGAATCCGCCCTCGCAGTAGCACAAATAATATTCCCACATGCGCACGAAGCTCTCCGGATAGCCCAGCGCGCGCACCTCCGCGACGCTCGAGAGAAATCGCTCGCGCCACAACCTCAGGGTACGCGCGTAATGCGGTCCGATGTCTTCGAGATGGGACACTTTCATATCGGTGACGCGCGCCACTGCGTCGACCATGACCCGCACCGAGGGAATTGAGCCGCCGGGGAAAATGAAGCGCTGGATGAAGTCTACTGAGCGAATCTGGCTCTCGTAAAATTGATCGCGAATCGTAATGGCCTGCAGCAGCATCGCACCTGCGCAGTGGAGCAGACTGCCGCATTTGCGAAAGTAGCTGTCCAAGTACTGGTGGCCGACGGCCTCGACCATCTCGATCGATGCCAAGGCATCGTATTGGCCGTGCAGGTCCCGATAATCCTCGTGCAGCAGCGTAATCCGATCGGCCAACCCGGCGCGCGCGATGCGTTCTTGCGAGAGTTCGAATTGTTCGCGCGAGATCGTTGTGGTGGTAACCCGGCAGCCGTAGTGCTGCGCCGCGTGGATCGCGAGGCCGCCCCAGCCGGTGCCAATTTCGAGCAAATGCTGCCCGGGCGCCAACGCCAGTTTGCTGCAAACCGCATCGAATTTCGCGCGCGACGCCTCTGCGAGCGTCGAGTCAGGATGTTCAAAGATGCCGCAGGAATAGGCCATGGTTTCATCGAGGAACAGCTCGAAAAACCGATTGCCCAGATCGTAATGCGCGGCGATGTTGCGGCGGCTGCCGCTCTTGTCGTTGCGGTTGAGCCAATGCGCCAATTTCAGCAAAGGCGCGCTGATGCGCGACCAGCCGGCATCCATGGCATTCATCATCTCCCGATTGACGACGAACAGGCGCACGAGATCGGTCAAGTGGTCGCATTGCCACAGGCCGTTGATGTACGCCTCGCCCGCACCGACCGTGCCGGCGAACGCAACATCGGAATAAAACCGCGGGCCGTGTACTCGCACGGTCAGATCGAAGGGCCCGGAGGCCGTGCGCTCGCCGAAGCTCAGGTCCAAATCGCCGTCGATCAATCGCAGGCGGCCGTGCTTGATTTTCTTCAGCTGCGCCAACACCAGCGTCTTGGCGAGCCTGTCGAGCGCAGAAACGTGCTCGGGCTGCTCTGAGGCGAAATCCGCGGGGACGATGTTGCGTCTCATGGGCATGAATTATGCCTAAGCCATGCTGCGTGGATGCGGTTATTCAAGCTTATGTCGAATGACCGCCCATAAAATCCCCGGCCGCTAGCGGGTTTCAGTTTCCGGGGACGTGGCGCTCATCGGGCTTGCAGCGCCGCGATGCGTTCGTCGAGAGGCGGGTGGCTCATGAATAGGCGCATGAAGCCGCTCGCAGCACCGGTATTGATGCCGAACGCTTGCAGCTGCTGCGGCATCGGTTCGCCGTGGCTGCGCTTCAGCGCCTCGAGCGCCCCGACCATATTGGCGGTGCCGGCGAGATTCGCGCCGCCGCGATCGGCGCGAAACTCCCGAAACCTGGAAAACGCGCTGACGATCATGCTCGCAATGAGGCCCAGCAGAATCTGCGCGATCATCGTGACGACGAAGAAGCCGATGCCCGACTCATCGCGGTCGTTCTTGAACACGACCCGGTCCACGAAGCTCCCGATGATGCGCGCGAGGAAAATGACGAAGGTGTTGAGCACGCCCTGCAGCAGCGTCAATGTGACCATGTCGCCATTGGCGACGTGACTGATTTCGTGCCCCAAAACGGCCTCGATCTGCGGACGTGACATATTGCGCAGCAAGGCGCTGCTGACGGCGACCAGCGCGGCATCGCGCCGCGCTCCCGTCGCGAACGCATTCATCTCCTCGGCGTCGAATATGCCGACTTCCGGCATACCGATCTTGGCATTGCCCGCGAGTCGTTGGACGGTCGCCAGCAGCCAGGATTCGAGCTCCGATTGCGGCTGCACGATCAGACGCACGCCCATCGTGCGCTTGGCGATCCATTTGGATAAAGCCAATGAAATCAATGCTCCGCCGAAGCCGAAGATGGCCGAGAAGGCCAGCAAGTTGGCCACTCCGGGGCCGCCCAAGCGAATCCCGAAGAGCTGCTCGATGACAAAGATCACGAGATAGAGCAGCGCCAAGACGGCTAAGTTAGTCATTAGAAATAAGAAAATTCGTTTCATAAGCCTTTAATTTGGCAAGCCATAACTCAATATGTTGTTCGGTACGTCCGGCCCGCGTAGTTCGATCGGTCCGTGACGGCTAATTTGGGCATTCTTGGGATTAGATCAAGGGGGACCTGAGAAGGGTTTGCATGCAATATAAGGACTATTACTCGATCCTGGGCCTCGCCCGCAGCTCCAGCGCGGAGGACGTCAAACGCGCCTATCGAAAGCTTGCCCGCAAATATCATCCGGACGTCAGCAAGGAACGAAACGCCGAAGATAAGTTCAAGGAGCTGCAAGAAGCCTATGAGGTGCTCAAGGATCCTGAGAAACGCGCGGCATACGACCAGCTGGGCCGCGACTGGCGCCCGGGGCAGCAATTTCGCAGGCCGCCCAACTGGGAACAGCGGTTCAGCGCCGGCGGTGAGCACGAGTTTTCGGACCTCAACGGCTTCAGCGACTTCTTCTCGAGTCTGTTTGGCGGCGCCGGCCCTGCGCCCCAGACGGATGCCGACGCCGGCCATTTGGACATCACACTCGAAGAGGCCTTCGCGGGCGCGCGCCGCCGTGTGACCGTCCACGAGCACGGACGGCCGCGTGTCGTCGACGTCCAGATCCCGGCCGGTGTTGCGGACGGCCAGGCGTTGCGCATCGGTGGCGGCGCCGGCCGGCAGTCGCTCGTGTTTCGGATCCGAGTCAGGACCCATGCGCTCTACGCGCTGCAGGGTAAGGACGTGCTCGTCGAACTGCCGTTGGCGCCCTGGGAGGCCGCACTCGGCACCAAGGTCGCGGTGCCGACACTGGGCGGCACCGTGGAATTGACGATACCCGCGGGCGCGCAGTCCGGGCAAAAACTCCGGTTGCGCGGCCGCGGGCTGCCCGGCAGCCCAGCCGGCGACCAAATCGTCAGCATCAAGCTCGTGACGCCGGCCGCCGACTCGGCGGCCGCGAAGGCCGCCTATGAGCGCATGAAGCGCGAATTGAATTTCGACGCGAGGGCGAACTGGCCGCAGGGTTGAGGCGCCTTGAACTCGCCCGATCCGGCCCCAGCATTGTATAAAGGGTCCTAAAAAAGAGCCCAGGGCTCGGGGTAATCGATATGAGCGCGGAAATACAGCCAGAAATCAAGGAGTTCCAATCCGAGACCAAGCAGGTCCTGCGGTTGGTGATCCATTCCCTTTATTCGCACAAGGAAATTTTCCTGCGCGAGTTGATTTCGAATGCATCGGACGCCTGTGAAAAGCTGCGCTTCGAGGCGCTCGCAAAGCCCGAGTTATTGGGGGGCGACAATCTCGTCATCACGCTGATTTGCGACGCGGCCGCCGGCACGCTGACGATTCGAGACAACGGCATCGGCATGAGCCGCTCCGAAATCATCGACAATCTCGGTACGATCGCGCGCTCCGGCACCAAGAAATTCCTCGAAACCTTGAGCGGCGATTCCGCGAAGGATTCGCAGCTGATCGGTCAGTTTGGTGTCGGCTTCTACTCGTCATTCATCGTTGCCGACCGGGTCACCGTGCTCAGCAAGCGCTTGGGCGACCTCGGCGAGCAGGGTGTGCGCTGGGAATCGGATGGCGAGGGCGCCTACGAGATTCAATTGAGCGACAAGGCCGATCGAGGCACGGAAGTGATCCTGCACCTGCGCGCGGACGATAAGGAATTTCTCGAAGAGGCGCGCTTGCGGCAGCTCGTGCGGCGTTATTCGGATCACTTGAGCCTGCCGATCGTGCTGAAAATAGGCGACAAGGAGGAGCGGCTCAATCAAGCGCAGGCATTTTGGACGCGCTCGAAAGCGGAACTCAAGGACGAGGATTATCAAGCCTTTTACAAGCATCTGACCCACGACATCGAGGACGCGCGCGCCTGGGCGCACAACAAAGTCGAGGGCAATATCGAATATACCTCGCTGCTGTATCTGCCCAAACGCGCGCCGTTCGATTTGTATGAGCGCGAGCAGCGGGGCGGCATTCAGCTCTATGTCAAGCGCGTCTTCATCATGGACAAGGCTGCGGAGCTGCTGCCGCCGTACCTGCGCTTTATGCGCGGCCTCGTCGACTCGGCCGACCTGCCGCTGAACGTCTCGCGCGAGCTGCTGCAGAACAACCGGACCGTCGAGAAGATCAAGTCCGCCCTGGTCAAGCGCACCCTGGATCTACTCGAGGAGCTCGCAACGAGCAAGCCTGAGGGGTACGCCGAGTTCTGGAAAACGTTCGGCGTCGTGCTCAAGGAAGGCGTCATCGACGATGCGGGTCAAAAGGCGCGCATTGCGGCGTTGCTGCGCTTCCATTCGACCGCTGTCGAGGGCGATGCGCCCTCGGTAAGGCTTGCCGATTACCTGTCGCGCATGAAACCGGATCAAAAATCGATTTATTTTCTGACCGCCGATACGCTCGGTGCCGCCCGCAATAGTCCGCATTTGGAGGGCTTGCGCGCCAAGGGCATCGAGGTGCTGCTGCTGACCGATCGCATCGACGAGTGGGTCGCGAATCATTTGCATGAATTCGAGGGCAAGCCGCTGGCGAGCGCCTCGAGCGCGGCGGCAGACGCCGCATCGCCGATACGCACGCCGGAACAAGAAGCCGCGCAGTCCGAATACAAGAACAGCCTGTCGCGTCTCGATAAGGCGCTCGCCGGCAAGATCGAGAGCGCGCGCCTTTCCACCCGGCTCACCGAATCGCCGGCGGTTTTGGTCGCGGGCGAGTTCGGCCTATCGCTGCGCATGGGGCGGATACTCAAGCAGGCGGGCCAGAACAATCCGTTCGCGACCTTGCCGGTCTTGGAGATCAATCCGAAGCATCCCTTGATCGAGCGCCTCAAGGCTACCGACGACGAAACCGCGTTTGCCGAACTTGCGGCGGTGCTGTATGACCAAGCCTTGCTCGCTGAAGGCGCCGAATTGGACGATCCAGCGAGCTATGTGCGCCGGGTCAATAAGCTTATCGTAGAGGGACTGTCGGCCCAGCCGAAAATCATCCTAAGCTGAAGGAGTGCCATTTCATGATCAAGCATGCCGAGCCGCCGATCACCTTGGCCGTGCCTCCTCGCCCGACGGACCATTCGCTAGGCTCCGAGCATGCGCAGGTCACGATCGTCGAATATGGGGATTACGCCTGCCCCGGCTGCAAGCTCGCAGCGCCGACGCCGGCGCTTCTGCTCGAGCGCTACCCCAACAGGATTCGGTTTATTTATCGGCATTTCCCGCTCGAAGATGCGCATCCGCAGGCGCTGCTCGCCGCCGAGGCCGCGGAGGCTGCCGCCGCGCAAGGGAAGTTTTGGCCGATGCATGATTTGCTGTTTCAACATCAAGCGCATTTGAAAGAAAAGGATCTGACGCATTACGCCGCAGAGTTAGGCCTGGATCCGATCCGCTACACGGCGGAAATGGGCGATCACATTTATCTGCAGAAGGTCCGTGAGAGCGAGGCCGGCGGCCGGCGCAGTCATCTGCGCGCGACCCCCAGTTTTTTCGTCAACGGCGTCTTACACGACGTCTCCTTCGGCATGGAAGCATTGCATGAAGCGGTCGCCGTCGCGGTTCATCGCGCGCGCTGAGTCTGCTGGGCCAATGCCTGGTAGAATCGCCCGAAACAATAATTGATCGGGGGATTCTTCCATGCACGTCGTCACGCGGCCAGGGTTTCTGGCATTGCCGCTATTGTTGTTATTCCAATGGTCCGCCGCGCGCGCCGCTGCCGATGAAGCCGCGCCCGCCGCACGGATCCTGATACGCGCAGGGGCTGTCCTCGATACGCACAGCGGCAAGGAGACGGCCGATCAGACGGTCATCGTCACCGGCGGGCTGATCAGCGCCATCGCCGCGACCGCCGATACGCCGCGGCAAGCAACCGACCGCGAGATCGATTTGCGAGGCATGACGGTGCTGCCGGGACTCATCGACGTGCATACGCACCTGACGATGGATACCAACTTCGATCCCTATCACGAGCTGTCGACGAGCATTGCACAGAGCGCGCTGATCGGCGCCCATAATGCCAAACTTACGCTGCAGGCGGGCTTCACGACGGTGCGCAATGTCGGCGCCGAAGGCTATGCGGACGTGGATCTGCGCGATGCGATCAATGCGGAGTTGATCGAGGGTCCGCATATGCAGGTCAGCGGCCCGCCGCTAGGCATCACCGGCGGTCACTGCGACGAGAATCTGCTGCCCTTTCAGTACCATGTTCAGGCGAGCGGCGTCGCGGACGGCATCGACGCCGTTCAGCACAAGGTGCGCGAGACCATCAAATACGGCGCGGACCTCATCAAGATTTGCGCCACCGGCGGCGTGCTGTCGAAGGGCGATGATCCGCAGGCCTCGCAATATACGCTGGAGGAATTGAAGGCGATCGTCGCCGACGCGCACCGGCTCGGCCGCAAGGTCGCCGCCCACGCGCACGGGGCTCAGGGCATACTGTGGGCGACCCAAGCCGGCGTGGACTCGATCGAACACGGCTCGTACATGACCGACGAGGACATCACCGCGATGAAGGCGCACGGCACCTATTTCGTGCCCACGGCCTACCTGATCGATTGGATACAGCAATACGGCAAAATGCCGCCTTTCTACGCGCAGAAGATGCACGACGTCAGCGCCGTGGAGAAGGCCAATGCGAAGAAGGCGATCAAGGCCCACGTCAAAGTCGCGCTCGGCACCGATGCCGCGGTTTACCCGCACGGCTTGAATGCCCATGAACTCGAGGTCTACGTCGATCAATTCGGCATGTCGCCGCTGGAGGCCATTCAAGCCGGCACGCTGAATGCCGCCGATTTGATGGGCTGGTCGGATAGGGTGGGAGCGCTGGAGCCCGGTAAGTGGGCCGATGTCATTGCAGTCAGCGGCGATCCGCTCAAGGACGTCAAGCTATTGCAGCACGTCGCCTTCGTCATGAAATCGGGCGTGGTCTACAAGAACGGGACGCCATAGCCCGGCGCGACTTCCGTCAACGCGGAGAGCATCAGCTGTTTGACGGGCCGAACACGGCCCGCGAGCCGCAGTCCCACCGAGCGGCAGAGCCGATGGAGTGGGCGCGCATCGGTGTAGAGCCGCACGATCGCGTTGGTCGCGAAGAACAGGCTGCGCGAGTTCTTCCGGTGCGCGGCTTCGTAGCGATGCAGCACCTGCGCTGAGCCGATGTCGATTCCGGAGCCCGACGCACGTTGCAGCTCGTGCAACAACGCATCTTGGCTCTTGAGGCCCAAATTGAAACCGTGTGCGGTGACCGGGTGCATGCCCACCGCCGCATCGCCTATCAATGCGCAACGCGCCGCCACGAAACGCCTCGCGTAGCTCGCGACCAGCGGATAGGCGTGACGCGTGCTCGCGAGCCGCATCGCGCCCAGGCGGTGCTCGAACCGCGCCTCGATGTCGCGATCGAACTCGCTCGCGTCGAGCTGCTGCAGGCGCAGCGCCTCCGCCGCCGAGACCGTGACGACGACCGATGATTCCCGGTCGTTCAACGGCAACAACGCGACCGTGTATTGATCCTTGAACCACTCCCAAGCGGTTTCGCGGTGCGCTACCTCGTGACGCATGCGGCAAACCAACATGGTCTTGCCAAAGTCGAGCATGTCCGCGGCAATGCCGACCGCACGGCGCGTATCGGAAAAGCGGCTGTCCGCCACGACCAGCAGCCGGCCGTGCAGGGTCTCGCCCTGCCCGCAGCGTACTTTCACCGTGGAGTCATCGATGGTCAAACCGGTCATTTGACGCGAGCACAGCAAGCGGACACGCGGCGCGTCCGCGACACATCCGTACGCAGCGCTGCGGATTCCATGATTCGGGACCAAGAAGCCGAGCGCGGGCTGCCGAGTCTCGCGGTGATCGATGAGCAGGCGATGCGTGTCGGCGCTCGTCATCACGACGGCAGACTTAAGCGGCGCGATCTGATCGGGTGCAATTCGCTGCCACACGCCGAGGTTCTGCAGAATCCCGATCGACCGCATCGTCAAGGCGATCTCGCGGCCGTCGAAGTTCGGTTCGGCAATCGCCTGCGCGCTCTGCCGTTCGACGAGGCCGACCCGATAGCCCTGTTGGGCGAGACCGAGCGAACAACACAAACCGGCGGGACCGGCGCCGATGACGATGACGTCGAAACTGTGGTCGGTCATCGTGTCGGCCGCGGGCGCGGTCTCAAGCATTTAAAAACACCCTGCGCAGCTCATTCGTATGCAGAATGTTGACGCGTTTAGCCTGCACCTTGATCAACTGGCGCCGCGCGAGCTCCGTGAAGCAGCGGCTGACCGTCTCGCTCCTCAAGCCGAGATAATTGGCGATGTCGTCGCGATTCATCGCGAGCCGAAACTCGCGGCCGCGTGAACCGCTCGCCTGCAGACGTCCCGAAACATTCAACAGGAATCCGGAGACGCGCTCGAGCGCCTCCTTGTCGCGAATCAGGGTCAGCAAATCGCGCGCAGCGGATCCGGCTTTGGCGATCAATCGAATGAACTCGGCGGCCACTCGCGGCGATTCGGAGCACAGCTGATTGAAAGCGCTCCATGGAACGATGCAGATGAAGGACGGCTCGACCGCGATGCTGGTCGTATTGCTGAAGGCGCATCCCAAGCTCTGCAGACTCAACATTTCTCCGGGCAATGCGAAATTGATCAGCGCTGCCTGGCGGCCCGTCGAATCATCGAGCTCTTTTATGCAGCCGCTGCGGATCATGTAAAAAGATTCGACCTTGTCTCCCGATCGATACAGTGCCTTGCCGCGAGGCACGCGCACGCGCCGTATATGCAGCCCGTTGAGGCGCCGCTCGATCGAGTTCGCAACCCGGCCCGGAAAGCAGATCCTCCATAAACCGCACAACTCGCATCCCATACGCTTGGCTTCATGCATGTGCGGTGCGCTCAAGCATAGAGATATCCATTGTGGGTCCTGGGCGAGCCTCTAGGAACACCGAAATCTGATCTAGATCAGATATCAAACGAGTCACCGTAGTAGGCTGAAATCATGAACCCCCCGATGCGCGTCTCGCTGTCATATGCCCCCGAAGCACGCCGGGCGAAGCGGCCGATCCTCGCGGATGTCGTCATTGCGCGTCTCGCTCGGCTGATGCCCGAGGCCGAGATCATGCTCAACTTGCCCGTACTCGAATCCATCATCGACCTCAAAGCGGAGCACGACGCCGTGGTCGTGGCCCACAATTATCAGGTGCCGCTGATCACCGCCGGCATTGCCGATTTCGTCGGCGATTCGCTCGCCATGGCGCGCTACGCGACTCAGTGCGCGGCGCGCACGATCGTCGTCTGCGGAGTCCATTTCATGGCCGAAACGGTCAAACTGCTCTGCCCCGACAAACATGTGCTCCTGCCCAACATGAACGCACGATGTTCGTTGGCCGATTCGATAGATGCAGAATATGTGCGGATGATGCGCCGGTCGTATCCGGGTTTACCCATAGTCGCCTACGTAAATACATCGGCGGAAGTCAAGGCCGAAGCCGACATCTGCTGTACCTCGGCGAATGCGATCGCCGTCGCCCGCTCCTTTGGGGTGTCTCGGCTGATCATGCTGCCCGACCAGCATCTGGCAGGCTATGTCGCGCGTTCGACCGGCATCGAAGTCTTGAGTTCGGATGGACAATGCGACGTGCATGCGAGGTATTCGGGCACAGACATCGCCGCGTATCGCGAAGATCATGATGCCGTGGTGCTTGCGCACCCGGAGTGTCCCGTCGATGTCCAAATCGCCGCCGATTTCGTCGGTTCGACCGCGGCAATGGCGCGATATTTGCGCGAGAAGCGGCCGCGCAAGGTGCTGCTGCTGACCGAATGTTCGATGGCCGACAACATTTTTCTCGAGCATCCCGATATCGAATTCTTGAAGCCTTGCAATCTGTGCATCTTCATGAAGTCCATTACGCTCGGTGGCGTGGCGCGCGTGCTCGAGGACGGGTGCAACGAAATCGAGATCGACGCCGAGATCGCGCGGCGCGCGCGCGTTGCGGTGACGCGCATGCTGGCGCTGTAGCATCAAAACGCGCCGATTGCTCATGGACCGCTGTTCAACGGACATCGTCATCGTCGGTGCCGGCGCGGCCGGGCTGTGCGCCGCGCTCAGCGCGGCGCCGCGCCGCGTGTTGCTGCTCGCTCCGGGCGAGGCGCAAGCGTCGTGCACGGAACTGGCCAAAGGCGGTATCGCCGCGCCGGTCGCGGCCGAAGATTCCGTCGCATTGCATGTCGCCGACACGATCCGCGCCGCAGATCATTCGGGCAGCGAGCGCATCGCCGGCGTCATCATCGGCACGGCAGCCGAGGCGATCGAGTTTCTCGAACGCACCGGCGTGCGCTTCGATGCGTTGCACGGCGGCCGGGATCTGCACCGGGAGGCCGGCCATGGCCTGGCGCGCATCCTGCACGCCGACGGCGATCGCACCGGGGCGGCGATTCACCGCGCATTGCTCGCGCGCGCACGCGCGAGCCAGCATATCGAATTTCGAGAGGATGCGACCGCCGTATCGCTGCTGCACGGGGATCGGGGAATCGGCGGTGTGCTTGCGCTGCGCGCGAACGGCGCATTGCTCAGGGTAAGCGCTGCCGAAACCCTCTTGGCCACCGGCGGCATCGGTCAGTTGTTCGCCGCGACGACCAACGCAAGCGGCGCCGCCGGCGATGGTCTCGCGATGGCGATCGCGCGCGGCGCACGCGTCGCAGGATTGGAATTCGTGCAATTTCATCCCACGGCATTGCGCTGCGACCTCGACCCGCTGCCCCTGCTGACCGAGGCGCTGCGCGGAGCGGGTGCGGCGCTGATGGCAATGGGGCATCGATTCATGCCCGAGATCGATGCGCGCGGCGACCTTGCGCCGCGCGACATCGTGGCGCGAGCCGTCTGGGAGCGCCAGCAGCACGGTACGCAAGTCGTGCTCGACGCCAGGGCGATTTACGCGTCCCGGCAAGGCGAGGCATTTCCGGCGGCGCTCGCGGCCTGCCTCGCACAGGGCATCGATCCCGCAGTGACGCCGATTCCCGTGACCTGTGCGGCCCACTTCCATATGGGCGGCATCGTCGTCGATGAACAGGGTCGGACCAGTATCCCGGGCTTATGGGCGGCCGGCGAGGTCGCATACACCGGCCTGCATGGCGCAAACCGCTTGGCCAGCAATTCCCTGCTGGAGGCGGTCGTCATCGGCAACGCCGCCGGCAGGGCCATCGCCGCCGAAGCTTACCGCGAACGCCCGTCTCGACTCGAAGCAGGCATCTTGGCGGTGCCCTTCGATGCGCGGCAGTCCGAATGGCGGCAGTTGCGCCGCTTGATGTGGCACGCCATGGGTCCGGTGCGGGGTGCGTTGGAACTTAGGCGCGCGCTATCGGAGCTCAACCGCCTCACGGCCGATCTGCCGCCGCAACAGTTGATCTTGCGGCAGCGCTTGACGCTCGCCGCGGCAATGATCGGCGCGGCGTTGCGGCGTGAAGAGAGCCGTGGAGCCCATTGGCGCAGCGACTTCTCGCAGCGCAATCGGCAAATCGACGGCGAACGCGCACTGTTCTCGCCGGCCGCCTGAGCCTCAGCGGTTGGGGAACGGAATCCAAGAGTTGGTCGTGTAATCGTATAATTTGCAGGTCCGCAGACAGTCCACGTAATGCGCGAGTGTGAACGGCATGCGCTTGCAAGCGGCGCCCAACTCATAGAGGCGGCGCTGCGCCGCTTTTAGATTGTAGAGGGGTATCGTCGAATTCAGGTGGTGCGCCGGATGCTCCATGATGTGATGCATCCAGATGCCGAGGGCGGCGGGGACCAGCATATGCGCGGTTGCCGATACTTGCGCCGCATCCTGCTGCCACTCGCGGCGCTGCGCATACCATCGCAGCTCCGGATGCGTGTGATGCAGGTACACGACCAAGCCCACGGTCCAATTCCAGAGTACGAACGGCAGCAGGCAGGCGACGATGAGCGAGATCCAGAAAGACTGCTCGTGCGCATGCGCGTACCAATAGATGCCGCCGACCCAGGCAACGGCTGCCGCCGCCGCCAGACTGGAATCCCAGGTGAATTCCAGGCGCGACGCGGGCATGTTGCGGCGATTCGGAAAAAACAGCCGTTTCCACCAGATCTCGACAAAATAATACAGCGCGGGCCCAAACGCTCCGCGATAGACGCGTTCGACCGCGCGCCGCCATCGCGGCAGCGCGAGATATTCCTGCGCTTGTTTCGGTTCCCAGATGAAATCCCGTCCGCGCAGATTATTGAAGCCGTGATGCACGATGTTGTGCCCCACGCGCCAAAGGGAATACGGAGTCAAGGAAACTACGAACGCGATGCGTCCGACGACGTCATTCAAATTCCGATTGCTGGTCAGCGCCTGGTGGCAGGCATCGTGTCCGATGACGAACAGGCGAACGATCGCGGACCAGGTCAGCAAAACGCCGAGCGCCATCGCCCAGGCGCTCGTCGCGGTCACTGCGAGCCATTGACCGAGCGCGAACAGACTCAAATCGAACACCAACAGCGTCAGCGCATACGTATTGCGCTTGCGGCAAAACGGCTCCATGGCATTGCGCAAGGCGCCGACCGATAAATCCGGCCTCGACGTTGGGGGCGCCGAGGCCGGGGACGGCGTTGCGAGCGGACAGTGCTCCGGTATCTCTAGTCTGCCCAACATTGCCATCGCGTCCCACCCGCAAGAATTCGCACTAGTCAGTCTAGCGTGCGCACCGCGGCAGGAAACTGCGATGAATCATTATGCGGATCCGGCCTGCCGCCCCGCCGGCGGCGCGCCAGGCTCAGCTCCAGTCGTCGCCGCCGCCGCCGGATCCTGAACTCGAATCATCCCAGGAGTCCGGCTCATTGACGCCGAAATCGGACCCGCCCATGTCTTCATTCGACGGCTTCTCCGCGGGGGCCGGCGGCGCCGCCGCGACTCCCTCATGGCGCTCGCCATCCAAAAAGTGATGCGCCAATTCTTCTCCGGCGACGACACCGGCGCCTACCGCGAGGCCCGAGGCGAGTCCGCCGGCGATACCCGAGCCGATGCCGCCGCCGCCCGTCGGCATGGCGCCGGGCCCGCCATAACCATAGGGTCCTGGGGGCGCGCCGACCGGCATGCCGCCGGGATATTGACCCGAATACAGCATCGGGGCGCTACGACGGCGCAGCACCATCCAAACGATAGCGATCACGCCAACCAGCAGCAAAACAGCCGCCCACGGGAATGAATGCGTCTCGCCAACCGGTGTCAAGACCGTGCCGCGAGCAGGCTTAAGGCCGAGCTCGGCCTTGAGCGCCTCAACCGATTCCGGCTTGGCGAACCCCAAGCCCGGTTCGAGCTGTTCGGCCTGGTTCAACTCGGTGCGCGCCGCAGCGAAGTTGCCCTGCTTGGCGTCGAGCTCGGCAGCCACATAGTGCGCCTTCGCGCTGCGTGGATGATCGCGCAACACCTGATCGATCATTTGCTGCGCCTGAGCCACATGACCGGCCTTCGCCGTGTCGTAGATCTGCTGCATGGTCGGATCATTTTGGGCGAACACGGGCGCCGAAAAGCCGACCGCAGCCGACAATAGTGTCAAGGCAAAAAGCTGTTTAATCACAAAGATACTCCCAGTAAGCCGATGTTCTCGACTCAATCTAGGTATGGGCATTAATCGCCAATTCAACGCTGCCGGCGTCAACCGGGTTTGGCGCGCGCCGGGCGGATGACCGTCCCGAAGACATGGTCCCAAAATGAGGTGGTGACGCCGAAATTACCCTTATTCGGCGAATAATGGTGGCGCATATGCCAAGCGCGCAGACCGTTGATATAGGCGCCGGAGGGGCTCGGACGCCGGTGATGGATCAAGTGATGCAGGAGTCCATACCAGAAGTAGCCAAACACCACGCCGCAAGTAAGGCCGCAGGCGATCACGAGGCCGCCGAGCCACCACGCGGGCGCAAATACGAACGCCGCCCAGACGGCGAGACTCACCCAGAACGGGGTCCCGACGTAGGCGAGCGGCGCCGAATGATGCAGCCCGTGCATCGGTGAAAAGTAGCGCATGCGGTGTAGTGCAACGCGGTGCAGCAAATATTCCATGAAGGTCCAGAACACAAACCCGGCGAGCGCGGCGCTGAACCAAACTGCGGCCACAGGCCATTGGGCGCCAACGAGACCGGTCACCGCCAAAGCGACGATCACGGGGGGATAAACGACGAAATCCGCGTAATAACTGACTTTACTGAGTTGCATCGAAGTCTTCCCGCGAGCTCAACAGAGCCGGTTGCACCAACGGATTCGCTCTCAATGAGGCGTCCGCCGGCCTTAATAGTATAAACGCAAGCGAGGCTCTACCCACGCATTGCAATATTTACACGATCTGCGGCGAGTTCCTCAAGGCCCGTGAGCAGGCGCTCGATCTCCTCGCGCGTGCTGTACATGGAAATCCCCGTGCGCAGCAGGCCGCCCTGATCGGCAAGACCTAATATCTCCACCGCGCGCGCCGCGTAGAAGTTTCCGTCCCAGACGCAAATTCCGCGTTCGCCGAGCGCGGCGGCGATCTCGCCGGCGCATCGGCCGGCCATCGTGATCGATACCGTCGGTGCGCGTGCGCGGGACGCAAACCCGGGTCCCCAAACACGTACGCCGGGTATGCGTCCCACCGCATCATGATAATAACGCGCCAAGTCGTGTTCGTACGCGGAAATTCCATTGTTCGCCTCGACGAGGCGTTCGCGCAAACTTGCGCCGCGTCCCCAGCTCGCAAGATATTCGATAGCCGCGCGCACGCCATGGATCGCCGCATGGTTCAAAGTGCCGGTCTCGATCCGAAACGGTGCCGCCGGGTCCTGCGTGCTCAACCGATCGGTCGGCAAGCGCTCGAGCGCGCCCGGGGCCGAGTACAGAATTCCGACATGCGGGCCGTAAAATTTATACGCAGAACACAGCAGAAAATCGGCGCCGAGCGCCTCGACGTCGACGAGAAAGTGCGGCGCGTAATGTACCGCGTCGAGCACCAATAGCGCGCCGACTTGGCGCGTCAAACGGCGCGCCAATGCGATATCGTTGACGGTTCCGAGCGCATTCGACGAAGCACCCAACGCGAACACCTTGGTGCGCGCCGTGATTTTCGCGGCCATGTCGGCGAGATCCAACTCCCCGGACGTCAGCAAGCGCACCTCTTGGATTGCGATGCCTTGAGCCCGAAGGCGCAGCCACGGATCGCGGTTCGCTTCGTGATCGAGCTGCGTGATCAGAATTTCGTCGCCGGCTTGCAGCGTGCGGCCAATCGCGGTGCTCAGCGAAAAATTCAGCGTCGTCATATTTTGACCGAAGGAAATGCACGCCGGATCCGCGGCGCCGAGGAACTTGGCGACGGTCCGCCGGGCTTCGTCCAGGCGCCGGTCGAGCTCGCGCGACGGCGGGAAATTGCCGCGCGTATTGACGTTGCAGGTCGCGTAGACGTCTTGAATCGCCGCAATGACGGGCAGCGGGACCTGGCTCCCGCCGGGGCCGTCCAAGAACGCGAGCACGGGGCCATCGCCCCCGCGGTCTAGCGCTGGGAAATCCTTGCGGGCGCGCAGACAGTCAGCGGCGGTGTAGTCCATGCGTTGCGCTCACTTCAATGTGTAAGTGAAATCGTAGCCAGTCGGCGTCGCGTCGCGCGGATGCAGCTTCATCGAGCCTTTGGCGCCCGCATACTTACCGGTGCCGCCCGTGATCGCGAACACGGAGTCGCCTTCGTCGAAGAACGGCCCCTCGACCGTGATATGGCCGCTCTTCAACAGTATCGTCCAAATGCATTCCCAGCTCTTGCCGACGATGACCCGCACGCAATATCCCTGATCGCTGCCGATCTGAGTCGTGTTGGCGGCGTTGAAGACCGGATTGGCGAATGTCAGTAGGTCGCCGACCGAATCGCCTTTCGCGCCGATATCCACCGTGGTTTCGTTGATCGGGTGTTCGACGACTTTGACTTGCTCGCCGGCCCACGCAGGCGCCGTCGATACGCAGAGCGCGGCCGTCGCGACGAGAATTGTAATTTTATTCATGGTGAGCTCCCAGGGGTTGATGCGGCGAGAAAGTCTTTATCGATAATTTCGATGAGCGTGGGGCCGGCAAAGTTGAGCGCGCCGCGGATCGCATTTTCCAGCGCCTTCGCGTCCTGTGCGCGCACGGCGCGGGCGCCGTAGGCATTGAAGAGTGCCTGGAAATCCGGGTTACGCCCAACCACGCCGAGCGGCGGAATGCCGGCGGCGATCATGTCATCGCGGATCTGGCCCAGCGCCGAATTGTTCCAGACGACGATCGGCAGGGCTACGCCCTGCTCGACCGCGGTGATTAGTTCATTGATCGTGAATTGCAGGCCGAAATCGCCGGCCAGCGCGAGCACGGGGCGGGCCGGGGCGGCGATCTTTGCGCCGAGTGCGGCCGGTAACGCGAAGCCCAAGGTCCCGTACCCGGAAGGGTGCATCCAGCGGTCCGGCGCATCGGTCGGATAAGCGTAGTTGCCGAGATAGGCGATCTGCGTCATGTCGCTGAATACGACGCCATCGGCGCCGAGCGCCGCGCGTATCGCCCGCAGCGCCGCCCACTGCGCGCGCGCCGGCGCACCGAACGCGCCGTGAATCGCTGCGCGAGTGCTCCCGGCGCCGCCGATCTCAGTGCGCCAGCCCGAGCGCTTCGCCAGGCCGCGCGTGATCGCCGCCAAAGCGCTGCGCGCGTCGCCCCACAGGGGCACCTCGGCGCGGTAGTGGTCGGAAAGTTTGCCCGCATCGATGTCGATGCGAATCAGGCGCCCGCTCAGGGGCAGTTTCAATGCGGAATACACGTCAGTTTCGCCGAGTTCCGTGCCCACGGCGAGAATCACATCGGCGCTGGCCGCCAGCGCCTGCGTTTGCGGGTAGGGCAGCGACGCACCTAGATTTGCCGCGTGATCCTCGGGCAGCACGCCCTTGCCGGCCGCGGTCGTCACGATCAGCGCATCGAGCGTCTCGACGAGCAGCCGCAGCTCCGCAGCGGCGCCGCGCGCGCCGCCGCCGGCGACGATCAAGGGTCGTTGCGCGCCGCCCAGCAAGCGAACCGCGGCTTCGATTTGCGCGGGTGGGGCTTCGGGGCGGGATGCCACGCTCGCGAAGCGCTGCGCGCGCAGATCCGTGGGCTCCGCGAGCAGATCGAGCGGTATCCCGAGGTACGCCGGGCGCGGCCTGCCGACGCGCAAGCTTGCGAGGCAGGCGCGCAGATGATCGGGTACGTCCGCCGCCGATCCGGCCGTGCGCACGATGCCGAAGACGCCCGCAGCGACCGCCTCCTGCGCTTTCATTTCGTGCAAGACGCCCCACTGCTTGTCCAAGGAAGCGCGCACCGGTGTGCTCGCGATCACGAGCAGTGGAACGGAGTCCGAATAAGCCTGGCCGACGGCGGTCAAAATATTGGTGAACCCGGGCCCGGAAATCACGAACGCCGCGGCCGCGCGGCCGCTGATGCGTGCATATCCGTCCGCGGCGAAACCGGCGCCTTGTTCATGGCGTACGAGCACATGGCGCAGCTTGTTGGCCGCGAGGCCCCGATACAGTTCCAAGGTATGGACGCCGGGAATTCCAAATACGGTGTCGATATCGTTCGCTGCCAGCAAATCGACGAGATAGTTTCCGACTGTAATCGCCATGAGGGCCTTTATCGAAGAGCCGTGCAACGCAAACCTGGGCTAGTATCGAAAAAATATGCGAGCCTGTCTTGCATGATACAAGGCATGCGGGCATTTCACGAGGAGTTGCGGGGCATGGAATATTCGGCTTTGGTCAAGCGCATCGCAGGCGAGGGCTCCGATGCTTGGCAGACACATTACGAGGCGCGACTCGCACTCGAGCGCGGCGAAGACGTGATTTTGTTGAGCGTCGGCGATCCCAATCTGGACACGCCGGCACCCGTCGTTGCGCGGGCGATCGAATGCATGCGCGCCGGTGATACCCACTACACGGCGCTGCCGGGTCGCAACGCCTTGCGTGAGGCGATCGCCGCGCTGCATTCCGCGCGCACGGGGCAGTCCGTGAGCGTAGACAATATCTTGTTCATGTCGGGTGCGCAGAATGCCTTGTTCGGCGCATCGATGTGTCTGGCGGGACCCGGCGACGAGGTCATCGCGCTCGAGCCGTTATATCCTACCTATCCGGCGACGATCGAGGTCTCCGGCGCGCGCTTGGTGCGTGTGCCGATGCCGGCATCGAAGCATTTTCGTCTCGATGTCGCGGCGCTCGAATCCGCGGTCACCGCGCGTACCCGCGCGATCTTCTTTGCGACACCCAATAATCCCAGCGGTGTGATTCTGAGCGAGGCAGATCTGGATGCGATCGCTGCGCTTGCGCGACGCCATTCGCTGTGGATCGTCGCCGACGAGGTCTACGCCGGTATTGCGCCCGGCGGACGCGTGCCCGGACTCGCTGCGCGCTTACCCGAGCAGGTCGTCACGATCAGCAGTCTCTCGAAAACGCATGCGATGACCGGATGGCGCTGCGGCTGGCTCGTGGGTCCGCGCGCACTCGTCACCCACGTGGAGTCCTTGATCATGTGCATGCTGTTCGGGTTGCCCGGCTTCATCCAGGAGGCGGCGGTGACCGCGCTCGGCATGGCGGCGGATGCGGAAGCGGCGATGCGCGACTATTGCGCGGCTCGCCGCGATTTGCTGCTCGCGGGATTGCAGGGCATACCCGCGATCGAATGCTTCGTGCCGGATGCCGGCATGTTCATGCTGCTCGACGTGCGGCGCACGGGCCTCTCTGGCTATGATTTCATGCGCGGACTCTACCAATCCGAGCGAGTCTCCGTGCTCGACGGCGGCGCGTTCGGCTCCGAGACCCAAGGCTTCGTGCGCGTCTTTTTCGGCGTCGATCCGGCGACCCTCGATGACGCTTGCGCGCGCATACACCGGTTTGTCGCGTCCCTGCGCGCAGTGCAAGAATCACCGGCATGATCATCATGGCGGCGCACGATTGGCGCGCCGGCCCGGTTGCCCTAAACTGTCAGGACCGCTCATCTTCATCGAAGGGTAGAAATATCATGTCCGTATCACCGCAACGACCGGCCTTCGGTACCGTCCTTGCTTCGCACATGGCCGTGGCGCAGTACCAGGACGGGCGATGGAGTGAGCACCAGATCAAGCCGGTCGGCCCGATCGAAATCAGCCCTGCTGCGCACGTTCTGCATTACGCGAGCACGTGTTTCGAAGGGTTCAAGGCGTTCCGCTGGAAAGACGGCTCGGTGCACGTGTTTCGCATGGATCGGCACATCGCGAGAATGCGCAACAGCGCGCGTCAGCTCGTGCTGCCCGAACCCGATGCCGAGCAGCTCGCCACGATGGTCAAGGCCGTCATCGCGCGATGTCGGGAGGCGGTTCCCGAGGCGCCGGGAGCGCTGTATCTGCGGCCGATTCTATTCGGCACGACCGCCAATATCGGCGCCGCGGCGACGCCGCCTGCCGAGGCGTCGTTGCTCGTGCTGGCAAGCCCGGTCTGGGATTACTTTGCCGGCGGTATGAAGCCGCTGCGCATTCTCGTCGATGATGAAAACACGCGCTGCGCGGCGCATCTGGGCATGGTCAAAACCGGCGGCAATTACGCCGCCGCCATGGGACCCACACTCGCGGCCCGGGCGAAGTACCAGGCCGATCAGGTCTTGTTCTGTCCGGGCGGTCAAGTGCAGGAGACCGGCGCGGCCAATTTCTTGTTGATTCGGGACGGGCAATTGCTGACACGCGGTCTGGATACGACGTTCCTGCACGGGGTGACCCGCGATTCGTTGCTGACGCTGGCCCGCGACGTGGGTTATGCGGTCACCGAACGCGTCTTCAATATCGGCGAGATGCTCGAATGGGTCAAAGTGGGCGAAGCAGCGCTCTCGGGTACCGCGGCAGTGCTCGCCGGCGTGGGTACCTTGATCCACCGGGGCCAGGAATTCCCGGTCGGCAACGGCCAGGTGGGCCCTTTGACCCAAGCGCTGCGCGCACAGCTGGTGGCGATTCAGCAGGGCGAGAGCAAGGACCGGCACGGGTGGCTGGAGCGCGTCTGAGGATCCCGCGCCGGGTTTAGCCCGAGCTACGAGTCAATATTCTTCGCGATCCTCTTCGGCATCGTCCAGGTCGTCATCGTCCTCGTCGTCCTCATCCTCATCCTCGTCATCCCAATCGTCGTCCTCGTCGTCTTCAGCGTCTTTTTCCGCTTTGGAGCCCGACCAGCCTTCCGGCTCTTCGCTCAACTCGAGGTCGAGTTCGGCCCAGCCGTCGACATCCAATTCTTCGACGTCGCCGTCCAGGTGCTGTATTTCGACGATTTCGCGATCTTCGTCCACTTTGAGCACCTGGAAAGTTTCCTCGTTCTCCAGGTCCTCGTACCACTGTCCGACGGTCGGTTCGTACTCTCTGCCCACGGCGTTCGTCCTTCTTTAAATATGCTTCGCAGTATCGAGACGCGAATATTAGGGGAGGCTGCCAAGCCAAGTAAATGCCCGCGACCAATGTATTGCGCAGGCGCTAATATTGTCCGGGTATGAACCTCGTCGACCGCAAAGCTACCGCAAAGCCCTTGACTCTCGCGAAACGCGTGGTCGTAAAGGTGGGATCGGCCCTATTGGTCGATGCGGACAAGGGTCGCATGAATCGCGCCTGGCTGGAAAGCTTCGCCGCGGACGTTGCGCGGCTGCACAAACGCGGCCAAGAGGTGATTTTGGTGTCTTCCGGGGCGATCGCTCTCGGTCGGCGCCACCTGGGCCTGCACGCCGGCAAGTTGAAACTGGAGGAAAGTCAAGCCGCGGCCGCAGTCGGCCAAATTCGCCTGGCCCATGCCTACAAAGAACTCCTAGACGCGCATTCAATCACCGTCGCGCAAATTTTATTGACGCTCGGCGACACGGAACAGCGCCGCCGCTATTTGAATGCCCGCGGGACCCTGAATACCTTGTTGTCGCTGGGAGCGGTCCCGGTCATCAACGAGAACGACACGGTTGCAACCGCCGAGATTCGTTATGGAGACAACGACCGTCTGGCTGCGCGAGTCGCACAGATGGCCGGCGCCGACTGTTTGGTGCTGTTGTCGGATATCGACGGGCTCTACAGCGCCAATCCGAACGACCATCCGGATGCCGAATTCATCGCGCAAGTACTGGAGATCACGCCGGAAATCGAGGCCATGGCGGGCGGCGCCGGCAGTCCGATGGGCTCGGGCGGCATGCAAACCAAAATCGCGGCCGCCAAAATCGCCGTCGGCGCGGGCTGCCATTTGTGCATTTCCAAAGGGGCTCATCAGCACCCGCTGAGGCGCATCGAAGAGGGCGCTCGCTGCACCTGGTTCGTGCCTTCCTCGACGCCGGTGGCTACACGCAAGCAATGGATCGCCGGGGCGCTCAAACCGGCCGGCGAGATCGGGATCGATGAGGGCGCGGTGCGCGCGCTGATGCGCGGCAAGAGTCTGCTGCCCGCCGGCGTGGTGCGCGCCGCAGGGCGTTTCGAACGCGGCGATGCGGTGAGGATCATCGGCCCCGACGGCTTCGAGGTGGCGCGCGGCATTTGTGCCTACTCGGATGCCGACGCCGCGCGGATCATGGGGCGCAAATCGGCAGACATCGAAAAGGTGCTCGGGTTTCGCGGTCGAGATGAAATCGTGCACCGAGATGACTTGGTGTTGGTCAAGAGCCTATGAGCACCGATGAACCAACGACGCAGGGCCGGCTTGCAAGCGCCGAGCGGCCCATTGCGGATCTCATGCGCGAAATCGGCAAGGCCGCGCGAGCCGCGGCGCAGCGGCTCAGCGTAGCGCCGTCCGAGCTCAAGAATCGCGCGCTGCTTGCGGCCGCCGCGGCCTTGCGCGCGCATCGCCATCGGATTCTGGCCGCCAACGAACGCGATCTGAACGAGGCCGCCGCCGGCGCATCTCCGAGCGCGGGCGGGGGCGGGGGCGCGGGCGCGGGCGCGGGTGCGGGTGTGGGTATGGGCGCCGTGTCCGGACCGCTGCTCGAGCGCTTGCGGCTCGATGAAAAGCGTGTGCTGGCGATGGCCGATAGCCTCGAGGAGATCGTCCGCCTCGCCGATCCGATCGGCACGCTGCTGGCCGAGTGGACGCGTCCGAACGGGCTCGTCATTCAGCGCCGCCGCGTCCCGCTGGGCGTCGTCGGCATCATTTACGAGAGTCGCCCGAACGTGACCGCCGACGCCGGGGCCTTGTGCTTGAAATCCAGCAATGCCGTTATCTTGCGCGGCGGATCGGAGAGCATGCGCTCGAACCTGGCAATTCACGGCTGCATGGAGCATGGATTGGAGGTCGCGGGTCTGCCGAAGAGCTGCATTCAACTCGTGCCCACGACGGATCGCGCAGCCGTGGGTTTCATGCTCGCCGAGATGACGGACAGCATCGACGTGATCGTGCCGCGCGGCGGCCGAGGGCTCATCGAGCGCGTCAAAAAGGAGGCGCGCGTGCCGGTCATCGGGCATCTCGACGGCGTCTGCCATGTCTACGTCGACCGCGATGCGGATCCTGAAATGGCGAAACGCATCGTCTTGAATGCGAAAATGCGGCGCACCGGTGTCTGCGGCGCCGCCGAAACGCTATTGGTCGATCGCGGCGCCGTCGCTCAGCTCGCAGCCTTGGTCGCGGCCTTGCTCGATGCCGGCTGTGAAGTCCGCGGCGACGAGGCGACGCGGCAGACCGATGCGCGCGTCAAGCCGGCGACCGAACAGGATTGGTACACCGAATATCTCGACGCCATCATTGCCGTACGCGTCGTCGACGGCGTCGACGCGGCAATCGCGCACATCGAGCATTACGGCTCGCGCCACACGGATTCGATCGTGACCGCCAATGCCGCAACCGCCGAACGCTTCCTCGACCGGGTCGACAGCGCGATCGTGCTGCATAACGCCTCCACACAGTTCGCCGACGGCGGCGAATTCGGAATGGGCGCGGAAATCGGCATCAGTACCGATAAATTTCATGCGCGCGGACCGGTCGGCGTCGAGCAGCTGACCAGCTACAAATACGTCGTACGCGGTAGCGGGCAGACTCGCGCTTGACGGACGGGCGGGGCTGGTACTCGGGCGCGTCGGCGGCGCCATCATCACGCTCTAGGAAGCCGAGTCGAGGGAATTCGTGCTAAATGCCGTGAGCCGCTCCGCGGCGGCGCGGATGGTCTCGTTGCGCTTCGCGAGGCATACACGCAGCAAGGTCATGCGCGGGGCTTGGGCATAAAAAGGCGATAGCGGAATCGTCGCGATTTTCGCTTCGCGTATCAGTTGATCGGCGAAATCGACGTCGAGTTTTTGGCTGATCGCGCCGTAATCGACCAATTGAAAATATGTGCCGGCGGCCTTGATCGGTCGAAAACCCGACCCCTGCAGCAATTCGATCAGCAAATTGCGTTTCGCCTCGAAGAACGCCGCCAGTCCTAGCCAGCTCTCCGGGCAGCTCGCGACGTAGCGCGCGATCGCATATTGCAGTGGAGCGACGATGCTGAAGGTGTTGAATTGGTGGACCTTGCGCAATTCGCGCGTCATATCCGGCGGGGCAACGCAATAACCGGTACGCCAGCCCGTGGCATGCAGCGTCTTGCCGAACGAGAACACGACGAAGCTGCGCCGGCGCAGCTCCGCGTGCGCCAGCACCGAGGCATGGCGACGGCCGTCAAAGATCACGTGCTCGTATACCTCGTCCGAGAGTATCGTGATCGGGCGATCGCGTACCAGCTCGGCCAGTGCGTTCAGATCCGCGCCGCTCGCGACCGTGCAGCAGGGGTTTTGAGGGTTATTGATGATGATCAGCCGTGTGCGTTCGCTGAGCGATTGCTTGACCTGGTCCCAGTCGTAGGCAAAGGTCGGAGGCTGCAACGGAATTCGGATACAGCGGCCCCCGGCAAGGCGCACCGCAGGATCGTAGACATCGTACGAGGGATCGAAAATGATTGCTTCGTCGCCGGCGCCGATCACGGCCTGAATGGCGTCGAATAGCGCCTCGGTGCCGCCGCAGGTGATCGTGATTTCCTGGGTCGGGTCGAACTCGGCGCCGTAGCTTGCCTTGAGTTTCCCGGCGATTTGCGCGCGCAGCTCGACGACCCCCTCCATCGGCGCATATTGGTTGCGGCCCTCGGCGATCGCTTCCTGTACGAACACCGCCAAGCGCGGATCGATCGGATAATCAGGAAATCCCTGGCCAATGTTGAGCGCGCCCTCGTCGAGTGCGCGGCGCGACATGACCGAAAAGATCGTCGTGCCGACATCCGGTAATTTACTCCGAAACAGCATGCGTTCTAGGACTCCAGAGCCTTCAAGCCGCCAGCCAGCGATCTTACGGAGAATCCGCGCGCGCGCAGCTCACGTGCGGTCGCGAGGCTGCGTTTGCCTGAGGCGCAGATCAACAGGTAGTTGGTCGTCGCCGACAGCAGCTTTGGGTCGGCGAGCAAGACGGACATCGCAATGTGCCGCGCTTGCAGCGGCCGGGCCGCGACTTCGTCGTCGTTGCGGATGTCGATGATCTCCATGCCTTGCGCGACTGCGCCGCGCAAGGAGCTGAATGTGACCTCGAGGTCCGACTCTTCGCGGGGCGGCGTGCGCACCAGGCTGCAAGCCGGCGCGCTGCACTGCGCGCGTCGCGGGGCTTTCAGCGTCAATTGCGTGAAATTCATGAAGTTCAGCAGCAGCAGTTCGCCTTCGAGCTGGCCCGGCAGGCCCAGCAGAATTTTCAGGCTCAGCAAGGCTTGCATGGCGCCGAAAGCACCCGGCACCGGGCCGAGCACGCCGGCCTCGGCGCAATTTCCGACGATCCCGTCGGCTGTCGCCTGCGGCCATAGGCAGCGCAGGCAGGCATGGGTCGAATCGGGCTTGTAGACCTGCAGTTGCCCTTCGTATTGATAGACGCTCGCGAATACCGCGGGTTTGCGCGCCAGCACCGCGGCATCGTTGACGAGGAACTTGGTGCGAAAATTATCGCTGCAATCGACGACGATGTCGTAGCGGCCCACGAGCTCGACTGCGTTGTCGTTGTCGAGGCGGACGGCGTAGGTTTCGACGCGCACCTCAGGATTGAGTCTGGCAATCGCGGCCTGTGCGAGCGCGACCTTCGATTGACCGACATCGGCAAGCGCGTAGAGCGGCTGACGATGCAGATTACTCGCATCCAGCGCATCCGCGTCGACGATGCCGATGCAGCCGACGCCGGCACCGGCGAGGTATTGCAGCACCGGGCTGCCGAGCCCGCCTGCGCCGATAATAAGCACGCGGCTCTGTGCGAGCCGCGACTGCCCCGCAGCGCCAATTTCCTTGAGCGACTGCTGTCGTGAGTAGTCTGGCCGCATCGACAGCCCTGGCTTATGCGACGTGATCGTGGGAATGCGACGGCGCCGTCGCGCAGCGCTCGCAGTTGACCCAGCCCGAGTCGCCGTTGCGGTAGTGTTCTTTTTTCCAGATCGGCAGACGATGTTTGACTTCGTCGATGATGTACCGGCAGGCATCGAACGCCTCGCCGCGATGCTCGGAGCTCACGCCGACCCAGACCGCCAGGTCGCCGATCGAAAGTTCACCGATGCGGTGCACGCAGAGCGCATGCTTGACCGGAAAGCGCCGCATCGCCTCGGTCACGATGCGATCGCCCTCTTTGACGGCCAGCGATTCGAATGCTTCGTATTCGAGGCGGCTCACCGCCTGTCCCTCGTTGTGATCGCGTACCCATCCCTCGAAACTCGCATAGCCCCCGGCGCCGGCATCGAGCAGCTCCTGCCGCGCAGTCTGGGTGTCGATCCTCGAGTGGGTGAATCGAAATCGCATCAGCCGCCCGCCACCGGTGGGATGAAGACGATCGCATCGCCAGCGTGTAGAGGCCGCGCCCAGTCGCTGAATTCGTTGTTGACAGCGACCTTCAATTGTTCGCGCGCCAGCGTGAAGCCATGGCGCGCGCGCAATTCGAGGTAGACGGCCGTCGGCGTCGCCGCCGAGGTTTCGATCGTCTCATCGGAGCGACCGGCTTGTTCGCGCATCAACGCGTAATACTGAATTTTGAGCTGCATGGGGTGGGGCCGCGGCGTGGATCCGAGCGCTGCCAGCGCTTCCGTATATTCCTCCGGCGTATTGATATTGTCGAGCGCGCGCTGATCGATCGGATCGAGGAGCTTGGCGCCACTGCGGATCAGAAACTTGCGCGGACAGGTCTGACCGGCCGAATGGGCGGATTCGAGCGCTGCCGCCGCCGCGGGCTCCCAAATGGCACAGAGCGGTTCCGGCAGCCCGTCATGCGCACTGCGGTAGGCGGTCGCGATGCCGGTCGGATCGCGCTCCCTCAATAGTTGCGTGAGCGCGGCATCCGAGAGAAACGGCAGGTCGCACGCCAGCACCAGCCACGCGGCCTCGGGAAAGCGCGCGAACGCCGAACGGATGCCGACGATCGGGCCCCCGGTTTCGAGCGTATCGATGATCAACGGTTTGTCCGCACGCGTCGGATCGCTCGCCTGATCGGCACGTATCGAGACGAACACCGGCGAGACATGGCGGCTCGCGAGATCGAACGCTCGATCCAACTGGCTCTGACCGAGATACTCGAGGCCGGCCTTGTCGCGGTGCATGCGCGAACTGCGGCCGCCGGCCAGAACCAGACCATACACGGGGGCGACGCCGCTCATCGTGCCGCTCGCCCGTTCATGGCGCCGCGCGCAAGTCGAGATCGCTTTTCCCGCCTTCCTTCGAGATCAAACGTGTCTCGCTGATCACGATGTCGTGCGACAGCGCCTTGCACATGTCGTATACCGTGAGGGCGGCGACGCTCGCGCCCGTGAGTGCTTCCATTTCCACGCCGGTCTTGTTGTGTACGGTCACGGCGCATCGGATTATGGCCGAATCGCCGACCAGTTCGATGACGATCTTGCAGCTTTCGATCCCGAGCGGATGGCAGAAAGGTATGAGCTCATGTGTACGCTTGGCGCCCATGACACCCGCGACGATCGCGGTATCGAAAACCGGTCCTTTGGCGGAGCGCAGTCCGTTCTCACGCAGCGCCTCGGCGACCTGCGATGGAAAACGCACGGTAGCTTCCGCAACCGCAGTGCGCTTCCCGGCGGCCTTGTCGCTGACATCGACCATCGTCGGTCGGCGATCAGAATCCAAATGCGAAAATGTCATGGCTTCAGCCGCCGATATAATACATTTCGATTTTCTTGGCCGCGTGCTCGCCGCGGCGCAACTCGTCGCGCTGTTCGCTGTAGCGGTCGGCGCGCCGCAGCCATGCGGCGCGTATCAGTTGCAGCAAATCGGCATCGTCGATGCCGCTGCGCAGTGCGGTGCGCAGGTCCAGCCCTTCGGTGGCGAACAGGCAGGTATAGAATTTCCCCTCGGACGAGAGTCGCGCACGGCTGCAGGCGGAGCAAAAAGGCTGCGAGACCGAAGAGATGAAACCGATCTCTCCGATGCCATCGTCGAAGCGCCATCGCTCCGCGACCTCGCCTCGGTAATTCTCGCTGATCGCGTGCATCGGCCAACGAGCATGTATGCGCGCCACGAGTTCGCGCGACGGCACGACCATCTCCGGGCGCCAATCATTGCGATTGCCGACGTCCATGAATTCGATGAAACGCACGATCACCGGTTGGCCGCGAAATCGCTCCACGAGATCGAACACGCCCTGATCGTTGACTCCCCGTTCGACGACAGCGTTGATTTTGATCGGCGCGAGTCCGGCCTCGATCGCGGCGTCGATGCCCCGCAGCACTTGCTCGAGCGCACCGAATCCGCCGCTCATGCGCTTGAATATCTCCGGGTCGAGCGTGTCGAGACTCACCGTCACTCGCTTCAGGCCGTTCGCGTACAGATCGACTGCATGCTGCGCCAGCAGCACGCCGTTCGTAGTCAGTGCGATGTCGTCGATGCCCGGTATACCCGTGAGGTCGCCGACCAAGTCCGCGAGGTTGGCACGCAGCAGCGGCTCGCCGCCCGTCAGTCGCAACTTGCGCACGCCGAGTCCCGCGAACAATCGCGCGAGGCGCGTGATTTCTTGAAACGACAGGCGTTCAAGCGAGTTCAGGAACTTGTAGGCATCGTCGAACCGATCCTTCGGCATGCAATACGGGCAACGAAAGTTGCAGCGATCCATGACCGAGATGCGCAAATCATGCAGCGGTCTGCCCAAGCGATCGAGCGGATTGGCGGTGCCGCGAATGTCGTGTATGCCCTTAGTCATCGCGATCCCGGTCACCAGCGGTAAACGCTGGTCACAAATCCCTTCGGATAGGTATTAGGGCCGGGCGGCAGCTCCACGAAGCCGTTGGTATTGGCGAGGCTCAGGAAATCGCCGGAGCCGTTCGTGGGATGCGGATGCGCCCAAGGCCGGCCCCAGTCGTCGTGTTCGATCGTAACCGGCAGAAAGTACGTCAGCGGCGTCTCGTAGTTCACCGGCGAGGCGAGCGCGAAGCGCTCCGGCACCTCGCGCTTCGTGCCCATCGCTGCAGCGATCGCAGGAATCACATATCGAATCAGACAGACGAGCGTCGAGACCGGATTTCCGGGTAGCCCAAATACTGCCTGGCCCTGAGGTCCGATTCCAAACCACATGGGTTTGCCGGGGCGTTGCGCGATCTTATGAAAAACCTCTTGGACGCCGAGTTGCAGCAGCACCTTCGGGACGAGATCGAATTTGCCCATCGATACGCCGCCGCTCAGCACCAAGACCTCATGCGTCGTCAGATGCAAGGTCAGGCGCTCGCGCAACATATCGGCGTCGTCGCTGACATGATCGTCGCCGATTCGCGCAAACCCGCGCTTGCGCAAGGTTGCCGCGACCGCGTACGCATTGGAGCGGCGCACCTGGTAATCGGCTATCGGGTCGCCGGGTTCGACCAACTCGTCGCCCGTCGAGATCACCATAACGGCCGGTTGACTGGATACGCGCACGCGCGCCATACCGGCGGAGGCGGCGACGGCGATCTCCGGTGCGCGAAGCAGCGTTCCGGATTCCAACAGCAGCGCACCCTGGCGCCCGTCGGCACCGCGCCGGTGAACGTTGCGAAACGCGGTGATATGGGCAGTAGACTTCAAATTTGCGATGCCATCCGCCACATCGATTTGTTCGACGGGCACCACGCAATCGGAACCCGTCGGCAATATTGCGCCGGTCATCACTTCGATTGCGTTGCCGCTCGACTCGAGCGTCAGCGCGGGCGAACCCGCCGCCTGTGTTGCCTGAATGCGATAATGGCGCAAACCTCGGCGCGCCGCCTCGCTATCGATCGCGATGCCGTCCATCGAGACGCGATCAAACGGGGGTTGGTCCCGTTCTGCGTAAATGTTTTCGCGCAACGTGCCGCCGACACACTGCGTCAATGGCAGCGATTCGATCGGCAGACACGTCAACCGAGAGTTGATCGCCTCTTCGGCCAGACGGGGCGTAATGAGCGTACCGGCCTGCATATGCGGGATTCGGCGGCGGAGAGCAACTCCGCCGCACATCCATCCTAGGACTTTTGCTGCTTGGCTTTGTAGATCTTCAACTGTTCATTGAAGCGACCCACCGCGGCTTGCAGTTCATCCACCGCGGCATTGCTCTTCTGCACGAGAATTTTCTGCTGATCGTCCAGCTTCTTCTTCGCATCGGCACTTAGCTTCGAGGGGTCCTTCGGAGTCAGGGCGTCCATCTCGGCCTTCAAACAATCGAGGTAACCGTTCATCTCGGTGTTGTAACGGCCATAGTCCTTATTCGCGGCGACCATCTGGTCCTTCGTCGCAGTGGCACCATCGGGTGGTGTGACCGGGGCGGCCGGGTAAGTGCACGACTGCGCGTGAACCGCAGTGCTAAGAGCAAAAGCCAAAGTCAGTGGTATCCAAGCCTTCATCGGGAATCCTCTAGTTATCGGTGTCCGTGGGATATTACGGCCATAATGCCTCGGACGGCCAGCGTTCCACTCCGAGCACGTAAGTATATGATTTCTAGGCTCAGGTTGGGGACTGCCCCGGCGTTTAGTTCTACTGGTGGACGATGCGTCGACCCAAAAACGTCATTTGTGGCCCATGGCGGGCGATGCCCGCGGCCTAGCCCGGCCGGGTTGGATTGGCGCAGCATCCCTATATAGAGAGTCCTTAGGTGTTCGCGGCGACTGGCGATCCGCCGGGACATGCATGACCCGATCTCTGCCCGAAATCAGGACCGCGTTTCCGTTAAACTTGGCGGCTTGCGCCCGTAGCTCAGCTGGATAGAGCACCTGGCTTCGAACCAGGTGGTCGGCGGTTCGAATCCGTCCGGGCGCGCATTCAAACCATCGTCAGATCAGTGAGTTAGCGCCTCCAAGCTGATTCGTCTTGCGCCGCAACCACGTCGTTGCGGGGGTTTTGCGGGACTGCGCCGCACAAACTTTCTCCGCGGCCTCGATCAGGTTCGTGAGCTCCGCCTGGGAGTAGTGCGTCGTGATGCGACCACTGCGATGCCCGAGCAAATCCTGACGATCCTCGAACGACACCCC